>ERZ1370068.4406-contig-3480_pt1 | contig 125923 bp, 213 predicted proteins | sample MGYA00561227_ERZ1370068 | MGnify/ENA primary metagenome ERZ1370068 (study PRJEB38410, sample SAMEA6850437) | metagenome | study: Metagenomic assessment of the ecological functions of the soil: analysis of the soil microbiota associated with the...
TGGTGATTACCCTGCTCTGCGGCGCCGGCGAAATATCTGCCTGCTGCCCCTCGCAAATCCCCGCGCGGCTGCGGTTTCAATCCGCCCGGCACCCACCGCAGCGCACAACACAGTTTGGGTTGCAGAAAGATTATGAGGGATTACCTGCCAAGTACTGCCTGCCAGTCCAGCCACCAATAGCCAAGCATCGGTAGCTTCTGCACAAAAGCAGCGTTGAACCTTTTTCTCCCCGCCGCAGACGCTCAATCTCTAAGAGGGGATTTGTCGCCTGTGGCATCGCCGCGTCGACCCTTGGCGGACCTTCGTGCTTGTTGTTGCGCTGTTGCTTACGGCGGTCTCAACGGGTGCTTTTGCGCGCGAGTTTGCGCCTCCGACCCCCAATTCGGGAGGCATCCGATCGATACGTTCCATTCCGTGCCTGCCCGGCGCAGAAACGGGCGCCCTCGAACATATCAGGACCGGCGCAAGCGGCTACTCAACCGTTCCAACTTGCGTTGATCGGAACGATGGCGCCACCATTGGCCGGAGCGCCTTCGCGGAGTGGAACGGGCTTGACCGGCGAACCGCAACAGCACCACGCAGCGGAACGGCCGGCGAGCCTCGCCGCGCGCGGCAGGTTCGCATCGTGCAGTGGCTGCGCGCGGTGCCGATCCGCTGGCGCATCCTGTCGATCGCGGCGTTGAACTCCGCCGTCGTCGTGGTGCTCGCCGTGCTGATCTGGAACGGCGCCAAGGTGCTCGGTTCGGCCTGGGACGACGTCCGGCAGGTGCGGGAGTCCGACAAGATCCTGGCGCTGCTGGAAAGCGAAACCAGCCGGCTGCAGAACCTGATCCATCGCTACATCAACCAGCCGAGCCCGGAACTGTTCGCCGAGATCCTGCTGCTGCGCGAAGCGGTGCTCGGCACGCTCACCACGCGCGCCGCCAACCGACCCGATGCTGTCGGGATCGGTCAGAGCGGCTCGAACGCGTCACCGACCGCTTCCTCAACGGCTTTGGCGAATTGCGCGCGGTGCAGGCCACCATCACCAAGACCTATGAGCGAGCAGGTGCTGGGACCGGCCGGGACATGGCCGGGCTCTATTCGATCATCGAGGGCGCCACCGGGCATCGCGACGCGCTGATCTGGCCGTCGCTCGGAAAATCCCGCGAGGCGTTCACCGCGATGCTGGTCGCCGCCAACGCCTATTACCTGTCGCTGGCCTCGGCGCTCCGCCGAGGACGCCCGCCGCAATACCGAGACGATCGAGAAGACCATCCCCGTGATGTCCGACCTCGCCGACAACGACCTGCAGCGCATGGCGCTGACAGCGGCTGCGAGGCGCGGACCGTGGCGCTGCGCGAGGGGCTGGCGAAACTGACCGAGCAGCTCGCGATCCGGACCGAATTGCTGCGCAACACCATCGACGCCAGCCAGGCCGAGGCCATCGGCGCCATCGACGAACTGTCGGTCAAGATGCGCCAGCGCGAGCAGAAGGCGCAGGAGACCTTCGACCGGACGCTGTCGAACATCTCGCGCCGGGTGCTGTCGATCGCCGTGATCTTCCTCGGCATCATCCTGTCCGCCGGCGTCCTGATCGCGCTCTCGATCCGCCTGCCGCTGCAGCAGATCCTGGCGGCGATGCACGCGATCACGTCGGGCAATTACGATCGCGCGCGTGCAGGGCACCACCGCCAAGGACGAGGTCGGCGCGATGGCGCGCGCGGTGGACGTGTTCCGCGAAAACGCCATCGCCAAGCGCAAGACCGAGGACGAACTGCGCGCCTCGAAGGAAAAGGCCGAGAGCGCGCTGCTCGAGCTCAACACCGCGCAGCAGAACCTGATCGACGCCGAACGGCTGGCGGCGCTCGGCGGGTCTGGTCGCCGGCGTCGCCCATGAGGTGAACAACCCGATCGGCATCAGCCTGACGGTGGCGTCGAGTTTTGCGCGCCGCGCCGAAATGTTCGAGGCACGAGCTGCGCGACCGAGCCGTTGCGCCGCTCCAAGCTCGACGAATTCGTCAAGACCTCGCGCGACGCCGCAGGGCAGCTGGTGGCGAACCTGCATCGCGCCGGCGAGCTGATCCAGTCGTTCAAGCAGGTGGCGGTCGACCGCTCGCACGCGGAGCGCCGGCAGTTCAGCCTCAGCGAGGCCACCGACCAGATCGTCGCCAGCCTGCGGCCGGTGCTGAAGAAGGCGGCGATCACGCTGTCGGTCGACGTGCCGGAAGGCCTTGCTCGATCGACGGCTATCCCGGCTCCTACGGCCAGATATTAACCAATCTTTTCCTCAACGCCGCCAACCATGCCTTCGCCGACGGCCGTTCCGGGGCGATCTCGATTTCGGCGCGGGCCCGCGGCAGCGACGATGTCGAGATCATTTTTGCCGACAACGGGGCCGGAATGACGCCGGACGTGCAGCGGCAGGCGTTCGACCCGTTCTTTACGACGCGCCGCAACGAGGGCGGCACCGGACTGGGCTTGCATATCGTCTATAATCTTGTCACTCAACAGCTCGGCGGCCGGATGATGCTGGGTCAAGGCTGGGACAAGGCACCACATTCCGCATTATCATGCCAAAGGTCGCCAAGGGCGGCCCGCACGATTACAGACCAGACAGCAGCCGACGGAACTCCTCAATGGCCGAACAGGACGATGTCCTCCACCTGATCGACGATACCGGAACCGCTCCGGAGGAGCTCGTCCGTGCGCAAATGGAAGATCGCCGTCATCGACGACGATCAGCCGCGGTGCATGAGGGCACCCGCTTTGCGCTGAGCGACTACAATCTGCACGGCGCCACGCTGGAAATCCTGTCGGCCTATTCCGCGGCCGAGGGCCGCATCCTGATGCGCGAGCAACCCCGACATCGCGGCCGTGCTGCTCGACGTCATCATGGAAACCGACGTCGCCGGGCCTCGACCTCGTCGAATACATCCGCAACGAGCATCAAGAACGAGACCGTCCGCATCATCCTGCGCACCGGCCAGCCCGGCCAGGCGCCCGAGCGCCGCGTCATCGTCCAGTACGACATCAACGACTACAAGGCCGAAGACCGAGCTCACGGCCGACAAGCTGTTCACCTCGCTGACCGCGGCGCTGCGCAGCTACCAGCAGCTCGAGCGCATGGTGCAGACCCGGCGCGGGCTGGAAATCATCATCGACGCCGCCTCGACGCTGTACGACTTCAAATCGATGCAGCGGCTCGCCGAGGGCGTGCTGACGCAGCTCGCCTCGCTGCTCAATGTCGATTGCGCCGGCATCCTGGTGCTGCGCGACGACGGCGCGCTCGGCGAGCGAATTCTCGGTGCTGGCGGGCTCCAGGCTGCTACAGCCGCTTCATCGGCACCACCAGCTCCAAGGCGCTCGATCCGGATTTGCGCGCAGATGGTGGAAGCCGCCTTCCAGCGCCGCAAGAACGAGTTCGCCGACCACCGCAGCGTGCTTTATCTGCGCACCGGCAGCGGCCGCGAAGTCGTGGTGCTGCTGCAGGCCGAGCGCCAGCTTTCCGACACCGACCGCGCGCTGGTCGAGATTTTCTCCAGCCGGCTGTCGATCGCGTTCGACAACGTCATCCTCTATCGGCAACTGCACTGAGGCCAATACCCAGCTCGAGGACCGCGTCGCCCAGCGCACCCGCGCGCTGATGCAGGCCAACCGCAGGCTTTCGGCGCAGTGGCTGCGGCTGCAGCGCGCCAACGGCTTCAAGAACGAAATTCTCGGCACCGTCGCGCACGATCTGAAGAACCCGCTCGGCGTGATCCTCGGCCGCACCGAAATGCTGACCGAACTGATCGGCGCCGGCTCGCCCAAGGAAAACGTCACCGCGCAGGTCGAGCATATCCGCGACGCCACCAGGCGCCTGACCTCGATGGTCGACCATCTGATTTCGGATGCGATGGCGGACGCCTTCGACATCACCATCCGCCGCGAACCGGTCGATGTCGCAGCCCTCGTTGCCGAGGTCACCGATGCCAACCTGCCCTCGGCGGTCAACAAGCAGCAGACCATCAGCGTGTCGGCGCCGCCGAATATCGTCACCATGTGCGATGCCGACCGGATCCGCGAGGCGATCGACAATCTGGTCAGCAACGCCATCAAATATTCACCGATCGGCGGCAAGATCACGGTCGGCGTCACCCATGAGGGCAGCGACACCGTGATCCGCATCGCCGATGAGGGCGCAGGCCTGTCGCCGGAGGATCTCGGCCGGCTGTTCGGCCGCTTCCAGCGGCTGTCGGCCAAGCCGACCGCCGGCGAGAGTTCGACCGGCCTCGGCCTGTCGATCGTCAAACGCATCATCGACATGCATGGCGGCCATGTGACCGCCGACAGCGCCGGCCCCGGACAGGGATCGACGTTTACGGTTACACTGCCCGCAACAGAGACGTCATGACCCAGAGCCCGCACATCATCATCGTCGACGACGAGGCGCCGGCCCGCGAGATGGTCGGCGATTACCTCAAGATGCACGGCTTTGGCGTCACGCTGTGCGACGGCGGCAAGAGCCTGCGCGGCGTGATCGAGACCGACGTGCCCGATCTCGTCGTGCTCGACCTCAACATGCCCGAGGAAGACGGGCTGTCGATCATCCGCGACCTGAAGAGCCGCATCAACGTCCCCGTCATCATGCTGACGGCGACCGCAAGCCCGATCGACCGCGTCGTCGGCCTCGAACTCGGCGCCGACGACTACATCGCAAAGCCCTGCGAACTGCGCGAACTGATGGCGCGGATCCGCTCGGTGCTGCGCCGCAGCACGCCGGTCAAGGCGGCCGCAGCGCCGGAAGCCGCGGCCGCAAAGGCGGAGAAGGAACAGCTGGTGCGGTTCGGCGCCAAATGGCTCGACCTCGAAGCCCAGGCGCTGCGCGACGACGAAGGCAACGAGCATCCGCTGACGGCGTCCGAATTCGGCCTGTTGAAGGTGTTCGCGGCCAATCCCGAAGCGGGTGCTGTCGCGCGAGCGGCTGCTGGAACTGGCCAACGCGCGCGACGCCGAAGCCTTCGACCGCGCGGTCGACCTGCGGATCATGCGGATCCGCCGCAAGATCGAGATCGATCCGACCAAGCCCGCCGTGATCCGCACCATCCGGGGCGGCGGCTATCTGTTCTCGCCGACCGGCGAGAAGGGCTAGCGTCGCTCGCGTCGTTCGCCAGCGACGCATGCCCATCGCCAGCGGCGCTCGTTTGCGCTGCGCGTATGGTAGACGTCCTGCCAAGGCGACAACGCCTGTAGCATGGCGCTACGTTCGCAGGCGGAAAACAGGTTCGCATCCGGCACGATCCGCTTCGAAATCCTCCAATTTTCCGCATATTGAAATTACTCGCATTTCTGCGCCCGAATGTTTCGTCGCGAGCGCCGCGACGAAACAATTCTCCTCGCGCACGAAACCATTTTCCGCTTTTGGTGCAGACATCCCGAAACGTTGGCTGACTAACAATCCTCCCAACGAAACGCCGCCTAGCGGCGAACTGGGAGCCTGTCATGTCGAACGTCATCGCCATCAACGCCGCAGCCCAGCAAGTACGATCGCCGCTGCCCGTGCGACATCGGATGAAATGCTGCTGGAGAGCATTGCCAAGGGCGGCCGCACGGCGATGCATGTGCTCTACTCCCGTCATAACGTCCGGGTTTACCGCTTCGTGCTGCGCATGGTGCGCGACACCACCGATGGCGGAAGACCTCGTCAGCCAGGTGTTTCTCGACGTGTGGCGCACCGCCAGCCAGTTCGAGGGCCGTTCCCAGGTTTCCACCTGGCTGCTGTCGATCGCCCGCTTCAAGGCGCTGACCGCGCTGCGCCAGCGCAAGCATGAGGACATCGATCAGGAAGACGTGCTCGAGATCGCCGACGAAGCCGATACGCCGGAAGCCTCGCTCGACCGCAGCAACACCAGCGCCGATCCTGCGCGCCTGCGTCGCCAAGCTGTCGCCGGCCCATCGCGAGATCATCAACCTGGTCTACTACCACGAGAAGTCGGTCGAAGAGGCCGGCGCAGATCATCGGCATTCCCCAGAGCACGGTGAAGACCCGGATGTTCTATGCCCGCAAACAATTGGCCGACTTGCTTAAGGGCGCCGGCGTCGACAGCCTTGCTGCATAAATATCAAGCTATTTCAATAGGTTAAATGGGTATTGGGAGACGGAAAACCGGGCCGATTTCGGCGGACAAGATTACCTCCGACGAAACAAATGAAACAATTGGCGACATCACCCGGAAAAACTCGGCCCCTATACCTTTCATCAACAACGCAACACCAACGCCGAACAGGAGTGAACATCGAAGCCGTCCTTCCGCCTTTTCATCGTCCGCTCGGCGCCGTCGCGCACTCGCCACCCTCTCAGCCCAGAACGTTCAGCCCCGCGCCCATCGCGACACCGGCTCGACGTTCGTGCGTGAACGGTGGTGGATTGTGGCTAGCATCCCAAGGAGTCTGTGATCTCCTACGACAGCGAAGACCCCCGCTGAATTTCTAGCCTCAAGCTCTAGACCTCCCAAGTAACCTCCAACGACCCGGCCGGGATGCCCCCCAGCCGGGTCGCTCTGCTGGGTCGATTTCGGGGCGGGATGAGCCGCACGAGTGACATGGCTCGCTTGCTGCTGACGCAACGCCCCTGCCGTCTGCCCGATTACCGTTATTGGCCGGCGCAATGAGCGAGTCTATCGTCGACCGGAACGGCGGAAGATCGTATGCCAGCAACAGATCGACCACACCCTCCGCTGGCTGCCGAACGCCGCGTCAGATCAGGCAACTCTGGTGTCGTACTGCAACCGAACGGCTTGCTGTGACGCAGCCACGCCGCTCGTGACGTTGCCGCTGGCGATGGATGCTGTGGCAAACGAGGATGAAGTCAGGCTACGCAAGGGCACGTCGCTCAATGAGCGGCTCGTTCTCGCAGGCATTGCCCTGCTCTTGTGTTTGATCGCCTTGCCTGGCCTTGGTCATCTGGCAAACGAACATTGGCTTGGCATCGCCGCTCTTTTTGCGCTGCTGTTCGGATGCCTCCTGCTGGGCGCAGCCCTGCTTGATCGCAACGTCGTCTGGATCATTACGCCAGGCGAAATCCTGATCGGCGAACAGCGTCCGTTCGGGAAGTTGCACCGACGATTGATCAGGGATGACGAACTATCGGGGATGCGTCTCCGAAGGAACAGCGGCAAATCAATCGAGTTCAGCCTCGTATTCGAGACCAGATCGGGCGATTTGCTCACCTCGCCTCCGTTGCCGGACGTTACCCAGGTGCACGAAACCGCCGTGCGAGATTTCTCGGCTGCTGCGGCTTCCTGATCCCGAACCGGCCGAGAACCCGCTCGACGCCGTCAATGCCGGGATCCGGTTGGGCAAGCCGGCCAACCCCAAACGGGTGCGAGCATACAAGATTCTCGTCGTGCTGCTCGCCTGCGTGCTGAGGCATTCCGCTCATCCATGCGCTCTGGAACGATAAATTGTCGCCTTTCGGGATCGCCGTCTGGTCGCTCGGCGCGATCGTAGCCTTCGTGCTGCTCAGATCATCTCAATCGGATGAGTGCATGCTGGATCGTCCACGATGGCGCAATCAGGATTGAGCGGCTGTCATTGGAATGGCACGACAGAGGTGGAAACGATCGGCGGTGACGATGTCGCGGCCATCGACGTCGAGAGCGGCGGTCGCAGGATAGCCTCACTACGTGATCACAATCCGGCTTCGCACCGGGAAGAAAATCCGCAGCCCGGCGCTGGCCGGCAAGGATCAAACCCACGCCGTGCAGGCCGAGATCATCCAGGCGGCTGGGATTGGATCGATCGGGTAGCGAGATAGGCTTGCACGCCTGTTCCGCGCGGCACGCAGGTATAATCGTCGCATCGGGCGTGGTAAGGTAGGCGCCTGGTTCGGACGCAATTTTCGAAAACTGTAGCTCCGTTTTTGAAAGATATCGCGCCTGGCGAAACTGGCGACGGGTGGTGCCGATGTTCGAAGGCTGGGATGCGGTCGTATTGGCCCGGGCGCAGTTTGCCTTCACGATGTCGTTCCACATCATATTCCCCGCCTTCTCGATCGGGCTCGCCAGCTATCTGGCGGTGCTCGAAGCGCTCTGGCTTGTGGACCGGGCGCGAGGTCTTCATCAACCTGTTCAACTACTGGCTGAAGATCTTCGCCGTCGCGTTCGGCATGGGCGTGGTGTCGGGCATCGTGATGTCCTACCAGTTCGGCACCAACTGGTCGGCCTTCTCCGACAAGACCGGCCCGGTGATCGGCCCGCTGATGGCCTATGAGGTGCTGACCGCGTTCTTCCTCGAGGCAGGCTTCCTCGGCGTGATGCTGTTCGGCCTCGAACGCGTCGGCCACCGGCTGCATTTCATGGCGACGCTGATGGTCGCGATCGGCACGCTGATTTCGGCGTTCTGGATTCTCTCCGCCAATTCCTGGATGCAGACCCCGACCGGCTACGCCTTCAATGCCGAGGGGCAGTTCATCGCCGCCGACTGGCTCAAGGTGATCTTCAACCCGTCATTCCCCTACCGCCTCGTGCACATGGTGCTGGCGGCGTATCTGACCACCGCACTGGTGGTCGGCGCGGTCGGCGCCTGGCACCTGTTGCGCGACCAGCACCTCGCCGGTCCCCGCGTGATGTTTTCGATGGCGATGTGGATGGCCACGCTGGTGGCGCCGATCCAGATCCTCGCCGGCGACCAGCACGGGCTCAACACGCTGGAGCATCAGCCGGTGAAGATCATGGCGATGGAAGGCCATTTCCAGAGCCACAAGGACGGCGCGCCGCTGATCCTGTTCGGCCTGCCCGAACCAGACCGCCGGCAGGGTCGACTACGCGGTCGAAGTCCCGAAGCTGGGCTCGCTGATCCTCAAGCATTCGCTCGACGCGCCGATGGCCGGCCTCGACACCGTGCCGCGCGAAAACTGGCCGCCGGTGCCGATCACGTTCTGGTCGTTCCGGATCATGGTCGGCATGGGATTGCTCATGCTGGCGCTCGGCCTGCTCAGCCTGTTGATGCGCGTGCGCGGCACGCTGTACGATTCCCGGCTGCTGCATATGTTTGCGGTCGCGATGGGCTCCGGCAGGCTTCATCGCGGTGCTCGCGGGCTGGATCACCACCGAGACCGGCCGGCAGCCGTTCACGGTCTATGGATTGTTGCGGACGGTTGAATCGGCTTCGCCGCTGGCGGCGCCCGCGGTCGGCTCCTCGCTGATCGCCTTCATCATCGTCTATTTCGCGGTGTTCACGGCCGGCGTGATCTACCTGCTGCGCCTGATGGCGCAGCCGCCGCATCCCGGCGAACAGGGACCGTCGCAGCGACGTCCCTGCCCGCGCCGCCGGCATCACGCCCGCCGCGGGTGCGGTAGCCGAGGAGCCGCCCGATGATCCCCATCGACCTTCCGACCATCTGGGCCTTCATCATCGCCTTTGCCGTGTTCGTCTATGTCGTGATGGACGGCTTCGACCTCGGCCTCGGCATCCTGTTTCCGCTGTTCCCGGAGAAGCGCGATCGCGACGTCATCATGAACAGCGTCGCGCCGGTCTGGGACGGCAACGAAACCTGGCTGGTGCTCGGCGGCGGCGGCCTGATGGCCGCGTTCCCGCTGGCCTATGCCGTGCTGATGCCGGCGCTCTACACGCCCATCATCGCGATGCTGCTCGGCCTGGTGTTCCGCGGCGTCGCCTTCGAATTCCGCTGGCGCACACCAGAGCGAGCGCAACCGCTGGGACATCGCCTTTGCCGGCGGCTCGCTGCTGGCGACGCTGGCGCAGGGCATTGCGCTCGGCGCCGTCCTGCAAGGCATCCATGTCGCGGGCCGGCACTATGCCGGCGGCTGGTGGGACTGGCTGACGCCGTTCAGCATCCTGACCGGCGTGGCGCTGGTGATCGGCTATGCGCTGCTCGGCGCGACATGGCTGGTGATGAAGACGGAAGGCGCGTTGCGCGACCGCGCCTATCATCTGAGCTGGGTCCTGTTGCTCGCGATGCTCGGGCGCCATCGGCGCGGTCAGCATTGCGACGCCGTTCCTCCATGTGCAGTACACGCAGCGCTGGTTCGCCTGGCCGAACATCCTGCTGACCGCGCCGGTGCCGGTCGCGGTGGCCGGCGTCACCGTGCTTGTTGCTGCGCAGCCTCGCCAACAAATACGACTACCAGCCGTTCTTCCTGACGCTGGCGCTGTTCGCGCTGTCCTATGCCGGGCTCGGCATCAGCATGTATCCCTATATCGTGCCGCAGAGCATCACGATCTGGCAGGCGGCCTCGCCGGCGAACAGCCAGATCTTCATGCTGTTCGGCGTCGCCGTGCTGATCCCGCTCGATCCTCGGCTATACCGCCTGGGCCTATTGGGTGTTCCGCGGCAAGGTCAAAGCCTGAGAGCGGCTATCATTGACGCCAGATCAAGCCAAATCCGCGCCCGCTGACGCAGCGTCTGCTGTGGTTCGCCGTGCTTTGGCTCGGCGGCGTCGGCACCGTGGCGCTGATATCCTTTGGCCTGCGGCTGTGGATCGCGCCGAAATGAGGCGAAGCCGGATATCCCACGAATGTGGCGGTTGACGAAAATAGAAGACATTTCAGTGACCTACACGCCTCATTCGCCCTAAACTTGCCATCAAGCTGGCCCTGAGATTTGATGGTTCCGCTGATTTGGCCAAACGCGCCAGGCCGAAGGACGGAGAGCTCTGCGATGACGAAGTTTCGGCACCTGATCTGGATGTTGATCGCCGCAGGCGGTCTGATCCTTTCGGCCTCGCAGAGCCAGGCGCAGACTGCGACAGCCTGACGTCGGCGACCAGCCGGGACTGATCGCCGACGACTCCGTCGAGCTCGATCCGCAATTCAGGAAGACGGCGGTGCTCTATCGCACCAACGAAGCGCCGGGCACCATCATCGTCGTCACCGCCGAGCGCCATCTCTATCTGGTCCAGGGCAACGGCCGCGCGCTGCGCTACGGCATCGGCGTCGGCCGCGAAGGCTTCCAGTGGCAGGGGCTGGTGAACATCACGCGCAAGGCCGAGTGGCCGGACTGGACGCCGCCGCCCGAGATGATCGCGCGCCAGCCCTATCTGCCGCGCTTCATGGCCGGCGGCCCCGGCAACCCGCTCGGGGCGCGCGCGATGTATCTCGGCACCACCGTCTATCGCATCCACGGCACCAACCGGCCCGACACCATCGGCACCGCCGTCTCTTCCGGCTGCTTCCGGCTGGTCAATGCCGACGTCGCCGATCTCTACGAGCGCGTCCCGGTCGGCACCAAGGTGATCATCCGGCAGAAGCCGGAACTGTAATTACGACGCCGTCTCCCAAAGCCGATCCATTTCCCTGAAATTGGTGAGTTGAAAAATGCTACGGACATTTCGAGGCGGCCTCCTGATTGGGCTGGCGGTCGCAATCGCGGTCGCGGCTGGCGCGATCACCTATGAGCGCTACGACACCAAGACCCTGAAGCGGACGATCCGCCGCGGCGAAGTGCTGTGCGGCGTCAACAAGGGCCTGCCCGGCTTCTCGATCCCCGACGACAAGGGCGACTGGACCGGCTTCGACGTCGATTTCTGCCGCGCGGTGGCCGCCGCCATCTTCGACGATCCCAAGAAGGCGAAATTCCTGCCGCTCGACGCCAGCGAGCGCTTCAAGGAACTGCAGAGCCGCAAGGTCGACATCCTCTCCCGCAACTCGACCTGGAGCATGTCGCGCGAGACCAATTACGACCTCTATTTCCCGGCGGTCGCCTATTATGACGGCCAGGGCTTCATGCTGCCGCGCTCGCGCAACATCGATTCAGCGCTGGACCTCAACAACAGCAAGGTTTGCGTGCAGGAGGGGACGACGACGCTGCTCAACCTCGCCGACTACTTCCGCGCCAACAACATGAAATACACGGAGATGAAGTTTCCCAAGCTGGAAGAGGTGCTCAAAGCCTATGAGTCCGGCAAGTGCGACACCTTCACCGCCGACGTCTCCCAGCTCTACGCGCTCCGGTTGAACCTTACCCAGCCGAGCGACCACGTCATCCTGCCCGACGTCATCTCGAAGGAGCCGCTCGCGCCCGTGGTGCGGCAGCGCGACGACGACTGGATGATGCTCGTGAAGTGGACGCTGTACGCGATGATCAACGCCGAGGAACTCGGCATCACCTCGAAGAACATCGACGAGGCGCTGAAGTCGAAGAAGCCCGACGTGATGCGGCTGGTCGGCACCGAAGGCGCGTATGGCGAAGACCTCGGCCTGACCAAGGACTGGGCCGCCCGCATCATCCGCCATGTCGGCAATTACGGCGAGGTCTACGAGCGCAATGTCGGCGAAGGATCGAAGCTGAAGATCCCGCGCGGGCTGAATTCGCTGTGGAGCAACGGCGGCATCCAGTACGCGCCGCCGATCAGGTAGACGGCTCGCAAGGCCGTCACTCACGGCTGTCGTCGCCCGCTGAGCGCGAGCGACCCAGTATTCAGAGACGTCGCATGATCTGAGAAGCCGCGGTGTGCTGAATCACCCGCCTGCGGATGATGACATGGGTCGTGCGCGCTTCGCGCGCCCCGGAATGACGCAACCTCAATAACTCTTCATCCGCGCCAAGTTGATCAGCGTGGTAATTGCTGTCGCCGAACAATTCCTGGCAGACCCGCGCGCGCTTCATGAAGAAGCCGATGTCGAACTGGTCGGTCATGCCCATGCCGCCGTGCATCTGCACGCCTTCCTGCACGGCCAGCGTCGCCGTCGTCGCCGGCGCGGGCCTTCGCGACCGCGACCGCGGCGCCCGCGTGCTCGAAATCGCCATCGAGCGGTCTGCAGCGCCTTCAGCACCGCGGCGCGGGTGATCTCGATGTCGATGTAGAGCTGCGGCGGCGCGGTGCTGCAGCGCCTGGAATTCGCCGATCAGCTTGCCGAACTGCTTGCGCTCCTTCAGATAGGTGACGGTGCGGCCGAACACCTCTTCGCTCAGGCCCACCATTTCCGGAGGCCACCGCGCCGCGGCCGATATTGAGCACGCCGTCCAGCAGCGCCCCGCCCTGATCGACCTCGCCGAGCACATGATCGGCATCGACCTCGACATTGGCGAATTCGATCCGCGCGGCGTTGTGCGCATCGACCATCGCCGTGCGCTCGATCGCGACGCCCTTGGCCTTGGGATCGACCAGGAACAGCGTCAGCCCGTTGCGCTCGCCGGCCGCGCCGCCGGTGCGGGCCGCGACGATCAGGAGATCGGCGGTGTGGCCGTCGACCACGAAGGCCTTAGCGCCGTTGAGCTTGAAACCGTTGCCGGAACGCACCGCCTGCAGTCTGGTCTGCAGCGGGCGATGTTTTGCGCCTTCGTCGATCGCGAGCGCCGCCAGCAGCGAGCCGTCCGCAATCTTCGGCAGATGCGCTGATTTCTGCGCCTCGCTGCCGCCGCGCGACAGCGCGGAAGCCGCCAGCACCGCGGTCGACAGAAACGGCGACGGCATCAGGGTGCGGCCGATTTCCTCCATCACCACGCCGGCCTCGACGCAGCCGAGCCCGCTGCCGCCGAAATTCTCCGGCACCAGCAGGCCGGAAAAGCCCATCTCGGCAAACGCCTTCCAGAGGTCGCGGGAAAAGCCCGTTGCGTCCTTGCTGTCGCGCAAGCTGGCGCAGATGCGACACCGGCGCCTTGTCGCTGATAAGGCCGCGCGCGCTGTCGCGCAGCATGGATTGTTCTTCGGTGAGGACGAGGGCCATTGATGAATTCCGGTTTCAGAGAGTAACGTCGAGTGATTTCGTCTGTGCCCGCTCATGTCAGGGGCGCGTCGCGCGCGGTCTCGAACCATGGAGGCTCGCGGCACCAATCCTTCAGACGCGCTGCTTCGCGGTCTCCTCGAGGATGAGAGACGTTGCCTCAAGCCCCCGGCAGATCGAGGATGCGCTTGGCGACGATGCCGAGCATCACCTCCGCAGGTGCCGCCCTCGATCGAGTTGGCCTTGGTGCGCAGCCAGGCGCGCGGGCGGGCGCCGCCTCTCGAGCGCTCGCTTTCCCATTCCAGCGCATCGATGCCGCCGGCCGACATCAGGATTTCGTGGCGGCGCTTGTTGAGCTCGGTGCCGTAATATTTCATCGCCGAGGAAAACGCCGGATGCGACTGCCCGGCTTTCGCCAGATCGACCGCGCGTTCGGCCGCCGCCGCACAGCGCCGCCTCGTCGATCTCGAAGGTCGAGATCTGGCTGCGCAGCATCGGCATCTTCCAGCCGGCCCTGCGCGTCGGCGCCGACGGAGTCGGCGGCGACCTGGCCGAGCGGACGGCCGACGCCGCGCTCGCCCATGCCCGAGATCATCGCGCGCTCGTGCTGCAGCAGATATTTCGCCACATCCCAGCCGCGGTTGACGGTGCCGACCACATGCGACTTCGGCACGCGCACATTGTCGAAGAAGGTTTCGCAGAACGGCGAATAGCCCGAGATCAAAAGGATCGGCTTGGTCGACACGCCCTTCGAGGCCATGTCGAACAGAATAAAACTGATGCCGTCATGCTTCTTCGCCGTGGGATCGGTGCGCACCAGGCAGAAGATCCAGTCGGCGTAGTTCGCGTACGAGGTCCAGATCTTCTGGCCGGTGATGATGTAGTCGTCGCCGTCGCTCTCGGCGCGGGTCTGCAGCGAGGCGAGGTCCGATCCGGCGTTCGGCTCGGAATAGCCCTGGCACCAGCGGATCAGGCCGGCGGCGATCTTTGGCAGATGCTCCTTCTTCTGCGCCTCGGTGCCGTATTTCAGCAGCGCCGGCCCGAGCATCCAGATGCCGAAGCTCGACAGCGGGGAGCGCGCGCCCATCGCCGCCATCTCCTCGCGCAGCACCTTGTGCTCGGCGGCGATCGAGCCCTCCGCCGCCATATTCCTTCGGCCAGTCCGGCACGGTCCAGCCCCTTGTCGCGCATCCGCTCGAACCAGACGCGCTGCGGCTCGGACGAGAATTTGGCGTTGCGGCCGCCCCAGAAGGTATCGTCCTCCGAGGTCATCGGCCGCCGCATCTCCGGCGGGCAATTGGCCTCCAGCCAGGCGCGGGTTTCACGGCGAAATTTTTCCAGATCGGACATGACGGCGTTTCCATGTGGGATGTTGCATCGACCTTAGCCTTCGCATTGCGGAATTCAATATATGTCTGACGCTCAGCCCATGCCGCCGCGGACGGTGGTCACGACGCCCGATCGGGTGTATGCGCAAAGCCGTAACGATTGAAAAACAAGAGGAAACGGGCATGCGGTTGAAGTTGCTTTCGCCTGGCGAAATGAGCGCCGAACAAAAGAAACCTACGACGAAGTCGATCGCCGGCAAGCGCGGCGCCCCGCCGGCGCCGATGATGGCCTGGCTCAACAGCCCGGACATGGCGCGGCACGCCACGCGGCTCGGCGAGCAACTTCGGTTCAACACGATGTTTCCGGCAAAGCTTTCCGAGATCGCGATCCTCGTCACCGCGCGGCACTGGACCTCGCATTACGAATGGTTTGCGCACAAGCGGCTGGCGCTGAAGGGCGGCATGGATCCCGAAGATCATCGAGGACATCCGTGATCGCCGCACGCCTGACTTTCGACGACCCCAAGGGCACAGATGATCTACGACGTCGCCAAATCGCTGCATGAGGGCAAAGGCGTCTCGAAGCCGCTGTACGACGAGGCCGTGAAGGTGCTCACCGAACGCGGGATCGTCGAAGTGATCGGGCTGTGCGGCTATTACACGATGGTGTCGATGACGCTGAACACGTTTGAGTTTGGGCTGCCGGATGGCGAGGTGTCGGATCTTGGCGTAGATGCTCCTCTCCCTCGTCCCCGGCGCGGTCGAGACGAGCGTCGCTCTAGAGGGTTGAGGTGAGGGCCCTCCGCGAATTGCGATCTGATAGACCTGGACCTCCCGGATCCGCCGTAGCATAGCCGAAGCCCTGCTTCGGCGTTCTTTATTGGACGGCCGCCGAGCGGTCTACGCCTCTCCCGCAGGCGGGGCGAGGTTGAGAACAAGCAAGCGGAGAAACCATGCCCCAGACCCCACCCATCATCGCCGGGCACCCGGATCGGGCATGTCCATCTCAAGGTCGCCGACCTCGAACGCGCGCTGGGGTTTTATTGCGGCGTGCTCGGCTTCGAGCTGATGCAGCGGATGGGCTCCGGTGCGGCGTTCATTTCGGCCGGCGGCTATCACCATCACATCGGGCTCAACACCTGGGAAAGCAAAGGCGGCCATCCGCCGCCGCCGGGCACCACCGGGCTGTTTCACACCGCCATTCTCTATCCCACGCGCCCGGCGCTGGCGGACGCGCTGTATCGCGTGATCGAGGCCGGCATCGAGCTCGACGGCGCCAGCGACCACGGCGTCAGCGAGGCGCTCTATTTGCGCGATCCCGACCAGAACGGTGTCGAGCTCTACCGCGACCGGCCGAAGGAGGAGTGGCCGCGCGCGCCGGACGGATCGCTGGCGATGTTCACGAAGCGGCTGGATCTGGAGGATCTGCTGCGACAGCGGGAAACGCTAAAGCCTCGTGGTCCGGATGGAGCGCGCGAAGCGCCGTCTCGAACCATGAGAGCCCCGATGCCGCCATCCTTCGAGACGTCGCTTCGCGGCTCCTCAGGATGAGGTACTTTCGCGCGCCCGCAGATCATGATCAGTACGGCCGCCGTCAGCTCCACCGCGATACAGCCATAGAACGGCAGCGCGTAGCTTCCCGACAGATCGCGCAGCAGGCCGACCACGCCGGGCCCGAACGCGTAGGTGATCTGGTTGATCGCCGTGATCAGGCTGACCAGCACGCCGAACGAACGCGGATCGAACTCGCGCTGCACGATCAGCGCCGGCAGCGTGATCAGATTGCCGACCGAAAAGCCGAACAGCGCGCAGGCGGCGATCAGCGCGTAGTCATGATGCACGTTGATGACGATCAGAAGCGCGATCGCCTGGCTGACGAAGGAGAGCGCGGACGCCAGCCGCTGGTTCATCCGGTCGATCACGAATGAAAACAGCACGCGGCCGACCACCGCCATCGCGGTCAACAGCGCCACCGCAATCGCCGCCTGCTGCCGCCCGATCACCGAATCCAGAAACGAGATCAGGTGCACGATGAAGCCGACCTGCGCGAACAGCACCAGCGCGAACGCCGCCGACACCGAGAGGAAGCCGATATCGCGAAACGCCCGCGCGCGAATTTGCGTCGGCGACGGCGCGTCCGCGGCCTCGACAGCGCCCGCGCTCGCATGAACCGGCGGCCGTCCGACGGAGAGCAGGATCACCGGAACCATCACCGCGACCATCACCACGCGCCGACGCGGTCATCGCGCCGGAGAAGCCGAAATGGCCGATCGCGGCCACCAGCAAGGGCACGCCGACGATGCCGCCAAAGCTCGCGCCGTTCAGCGCCAGGCTGATCGCCATGCCGCGCTTCTTGTCGAACCAGAGGCCGAGGGTGTTGGTGATCATGCCGAGGCTGGTGCCGGCCCAGCCGAAGGCGAGCACGGCGTTGGCGAGATAGAGCTGCCAGGGCTCGCGTACCTGGCCGATCGAGATCGCGGCCAAAGCCATCGTGCAGATGCCCGCGATCATGCAGTTCCGTGGGCCGAACCCCTTGATCGCCTCGCTGACAAAGGCGACCAGCGCCGCGCCCGACAGATAGAAGAACGTCGTGCCCGAAGAGATCAGCGACGCCGGCCAGCCGTGCAACCGCTGCAACTCGGCGACATAGACGCTCTGGCCATAGAAGCCGAACGCCCAGCCGAAGGTCGCCAGCAGGAAGCAGACGGCGACGATGCGCCAGCCGTCGTAGCGGATCGAGGTTTCGTCGGGAGGCAGTGTAGTTGCGGGCGTCCAAGAGATGTCCCTTCGTTGCTGTCTCGTCATTGCCGCGCTTGCCCGGCACATGTCGGCAACGGACTAACATGAGCTACAAGGCCCATCAATTCGACGGACGCCGAACTGTCAGCAGATGGCAACTAGGCGGCCGGCTTCGACGGGTCATAGAAGAACCGCTCGCGAAAGACCTTGTCGCCGCGCCATTCCTGCAGCGCGACCTCGTCGAATCGTCCGGTCTTGCCGGAATGATAGACGAACTCGAACACCCAATTGATCGCGACGCGATCGCCCTCGACCACCGAGGCGACGCAAGTCGACGTCACGCTCTTGACCCGTTCCAGCACCGCGCGCTCATGCGCCACCAAAACGTCGCGGCCGACCCGCGGTGGCGCCGCGTTCTCCTGCATGCTGGCGTCCTCGGTGTAATAGCGCTCGATCGCGCCGGCATGGTCACCGGAGACGACGGCGGCAATGAACTCATCGAGACGGGCGCGCGATGGCATGAAGCCTCCTGGCAATCATTTATTGACGCGACTTCAGATGGATCGGATCGGAGAACGCTACGCCTAATGCTCGACCCTGCAGCTTCGCCCGCGCGCTTGGCGAATGACGCCAAGCGACAGCACCGCAAGGCCGAGCAGCACCGGCGGGAACACCACCATGTTGACCATCGACCAGCCGTAATGCGCCAGCAGCTGGCCGGACGAGAACGAGCCCGAGCGCCATCATCCCGAACACCAGGAAATCGTTGAAGGCCTGCACCTTGTTGCGCTCCTGCGGCCGATGCGTTTCCAGCACCAGCGCGGAGGCGCCGATAAAAGCGAAATTCCAGCCCACGCCGAGCACGATCAGCGTCGCCCAGAAATGCAGCGCGGTGATGCCGGACAGGCCGATGCCCGCCGCTGCCGGCTTCCAGCAGCAGGCCGAGCGCCACGATGCTGCGGCGCGCCGAAGCGCGCGATCAGCGAGCCCGTGAAGAAGCTCGGCCCGTACATCGCCACGATGTGCCACTGAATGCCGAAATTGGAATCGCTGACGGTGAGGCCGCACATCTTCATGGCGAGCGGCGCCGAGGTCATCACCAGATTCATCATGGGGTACGCGATCACGCCGCACAGGGCGGCCGCGATGAAGCGCGGCTGCACGCGCGATCTCGAACAGCGGCCGGCCGCCATGCAGATCGGCTGGCGCGGGCTTCGGCGCATCGACGCCCGACAGCACCGCCATTGCCACACAGCGCGACCGCCGGCCTGCATCACGAAGCTGAACGCAAACAGATAAGGCGGCCAGATATCCATGGTCCACTGCACGAGCTGCGGACCGAGCACGCCGGCGAACACGCCGCCGGCCATCACCCACGACACGGCCTTGGGACGGAACGCCGCGCTGGCGCCGTCGGCGGCGGCGAAGCGATAGGATTGCGCCACCGCGCCATAGAGCCCGCCGAGAAAGGTCGCGCCGCAAAACAGCCAGAACGAGCCGTGCAGGATCGCGAACGCGCCGAGCGCGCCGGTCAGCACGCCGCAGCCGGTGCCGATGATGAAGGCAGCGCGGCGGCCATAGGCGCGCGAGATCGCGCCGGTCGGCAGCGTGCCGGCGGCCAAGGCCCAGCACATACATCGAGAGCGGCACGGTCGCGAGCGAGATGTCTGGCGCCAGCGTCGCGCCGACGATCGAGCCGGTGGCGAAGATCACCGCCGAATTGGCGCCGGTCAGCGCCTGCGCCGCGGCGAGCCGCAGCACGTTGCCGCGCGCACGTGCGTCGTTGGCTATCTCTTCGGTCGCGGTCGTATCCAGTCATCGGCATTTCCGCCCGGCAGGCCCGGGCAGGAGCCTTATCGATTCATTGCCGGCACTATGAAGACGCGAGGCCGCGCGATCAACCGACGCAAACGGGCGCGCGCTATGCGAAGCGGCGCACATTGGACAGCACACCGGCAACCGCGTACATCAGGTCGCCCGATCATGCCGTTGCATTACAAGCGACGCGGCAACGTCCATGGAGTTCAAGCCATGCCCATCGACGACAGGCCGACCATCGCCGCGCCCCGACGATGATCCCTATCTCTGGCTGGAAGAAATCGAAGGCGAACGCGCGCTCGATTTCGTCGAACGCAGCAGAGCCGGCTGACGCTGGAACGTTCGGCGGCGCCGGCATTCGCGACCGATCGCGACACGCTGGCGGCGATCTACGACCGGCCCGACAACATTCCCTATGTCACGCGGCAGCGGCGGGCTCGCTCTACAACCTCTGGAAGGACGCCAACAATCCGCGCGGCATCTGGCGGCGAACGACGCTTGCGGAATTTCGCAAGCGCGAATCCGAGCTGGGAGACGCTGCTGGATGTCGACCGCCTCGCCGCGGACGAAGACACAGGATTGGCTGCTTGAACTGGACGCAGCCGCTGCCGGGCAAGCATCCGCGCGTGATCGTGGCGCTTTCGCGCGGCGGCAGCGACGCGGTAACGCTGCGGAATTCGATCATGGACACCAAGGCTTTCGTCGCCGACGGATCTCATCCTGCCGGAAGCGCAAGAGCGGCGTCGAATGGCTCGACGCCGACACGCTGCTGCTCTCGAGCGCCCTTGGCGAGGGCATGGCGACAACTTCCGGCTACGCGAGAACCGTCCGGCTGTGGCGCCGCGGCGAGCCCGTGGAACGCGCGCCGGTGCTGTTCGAACGTGCCGGCCGACCGGATGGCCGCGTACTGCAGCGTCGACGACACCGGCGCCGACGCCGCGGATGTGGTTCATCGATCGGATCGATTTCTTCAATCTCGAATCTCTGGCTCGGCGACCGAGGCCGGTCGCGCGCAGCAAAGCTCGACCTGCCGACCGACATCTGGCTGCAAGCGCATCAACGACTGGCTGGTCGTCAAACTGCGTACGCGCCTGGACGGTGGCGGGCAAGACCTATGCGCCGGACAGCGTGCTCGGCATCTCGCTGTCGGCCTTTCTGGCCGGCGACCGCAACTTCACCATTGTCTTCGAGCCAGGGCCGCGGCGGGCGCTGCAGGGCTTTTTCTGGGCCGCCGGCAAGCTTGTGCTGCCTGATTCTCGACGAGTTGCGGCCGGTGTTCGAAATCTGCACGCCGTCGGCGAAGCGGCTGGACGCGCGCGAGGTTGCAGGGACTGCCCGAAATCGGCGTGGTCGATGTCTGGCGTCTCGACCGTCACGAAGCCGAGAGCAACGGCGACCTGCTCGCCAATGTGCAGGATCCGCTGACGCCGCCGTCGCTGATGCTGATCGAAGGCGTCGCCAGCCCCGCCGTGTTGAAGCAGGCGCCGAAGACCTTTTCGCGCGGACGGACTCGTCGGTCACCCGGCCATGAGGCGATTTCGGTCGACGGCGAGCGCATTCCCTACGTGCAGACCGGGCCCGGCCGGCGAGACCGGCGATGCACCGGTCTATCATGAGCGCCTATGGCGGCTTCGGCTTTGCGGTGCAGCCGCATTACAACTCCGCCATCGGCAAGCTGTGGCTGGAGCGCGGCGGCACCACGCGTGCAGCGCCAACATCCGCGGCGGCGGCGAGTTCGGCACGCGCTGGCACGATGCCGGCCGCTACGCCGGCAAAGCGCCTGCGCGCATGATGATTTCGCCGCCGTCGCCGCCGACCTCGTGCAGACGCGGCGTGACGCGCGCCGAGCAGCATCGCCGCCGAAGGCGGATCGAACGGCGGCATCCTGATCACCAACATGCTGGTGCGCTATCCCGAACGCTTCGGCGCGCTGTTCTGCACCATCCCGCTGATCGACATGCGCCGCTACACCAAGCTGCTGGCGGGCGCGAGCTGGATCGCGGAGTATGGCGATCCCGACAAGCCCGAGGAGTGGGCGTGGCTGCAAACCTATTCCGCCTATCACCTGCGATACCGGGCCGGAATTATCCGCCGATCCTGATCGCCACCACGCGCCGCGACGACCGCGTCCATCCCGGCCACGCCCGCAAGATGGCGGCCAAGCTGCAGGCGATGGGATACGAGGCCTGTTTCTACGAGCCTGCGGCCGGCGGCCACGGCTACGGCAAGGACAACACGCGAGCGCGCCGCGTTCATCGCGCTCGGCTACGCATTCCTGAGGAACAAGATCGGCTGGGCGGATAACGCCGCGTAGCGTTTTGCTGGCCCGTGGGCGGGCCAGCGCACCGCGCCGACACGCCCTTTCACGGCCGCTTCTTGCCCGATTTCCTTTCGGCTCGCACCGCGCCGGTCTTGTGGACTTCGAGCGAGGATCCACGAGGCCGGTGCGGGAAGGCGGACTCCAGTCGAGCGCAATCGTGGCGGCGAGGCCGAAGAAGCTGGAGCGGCTCATGCCGAGCTCCGTGGCGCGCTTGTCGATCCCGCGCAATCAGGCTCTTCGGCAAATAGGCGTTCAGCCCGCTCGGACGGATCGGGCGGATCGACCCCGACGATGAAATAGGCGACGACGTCGGCGCCCTTTGGCAACGCGATCTGCTCGATCGGCGTCGGCTCCGGCAGCGCCCTGCCCTGCTCGGCCATTCCGTCCACCGCTCGCGCCAGCGCGCCCTCCGCCTTCTCGATCGCCTCCTCCTGCGACCGCCCGCCGGCAACGCAGCCCGGAAAATCGGGAAACCACGCGCCGAGCGCACCGCGCGGACCGCGCTCCAGCACGGCCGGATAAAGCCCGCTTTCAATCTGGCCTCCTCACGACTATTGTGCTATTTACACACATGCCGGTGTGTCAAATCACACAACAGATGTAGCATGAGCCAGGATGGAGTGCAAAATGGACGCGCAAGCCGAACTCCGCATCGTCCGTGCCGCCTACGCCAAGCAGGTACTCGCCGCCGCAAGCGTCGCCGATGCGCGGTCTCGCTCAGGCGTTTGCGGCCATTCCCCGCGCAGGACTTTCTCGGCCCCGGTCCGTGGCTGGTGCTGCGGTGGCTGCGCAACTATGTGCCGACACCCGACGCCGACCCGATCTATCTCTATACCGACGATCTGGTCGCGCTGGTGCCCGAGCGCCGCGTCAGCAACGGGCAACCGTCGTTGCACGCCCATCTATCCATCGGGCCCTTGCCCGCCGCCGGCGAGCACGTGGTGCATGTTGGAACTGGCACGGGCTATTACACCGCGATCCTCGCACATCTCGTCGGGCCGTCGGGGCGGGTAACGAGGATCGAGTATGATGCGAGCCTTGCCGCGCGTGCCGGGCCAACCTTGCGCCCTATGCGAACGTCGCAGTGATCGAAGGGCGACGGCACGCAGGTGCCGTTCGATGCCGCCGATGTCATCTATGTCAATGCCGGCTGCACGCCAGCCGGCACACGCTGGCTCGATGGCCTTGCCGATGGCGGCCGCCTGATCATGCCGATGACGTCAGATCAGGGATTTGGCGGCATTGCGCCGGTGCACTTCGCGAGTGCCGGCGCAGTGTTCAGAATTGAGCGAAGAGCCGCGAGCTATCTGGCAGCAATGGATTCGCCGGTTGCGATCTTCCCCTGCGCCGGCGGCTGCGACGAGGCGTCCGAACGCGCGCTTGCCGAAGCCTTTACGCGTGGCGGCTGGCAAAAGGTCACACGATTGTATCGAGACCAGGACGTTCCCGACGAGCGCTGCTGGCTTCGCGGACCGGGGTGGTGCCTCGCCTACAGTTGACGCGCCGGAAAGCGCCTACGCCGACACGGTCCGATCGTCCGAAGGACCAAGATCATGTTGTTGGCGGGCATTGGCACGGCTTCGACCAAGGCGAGGCCCACGCCAGCCGGCGAGCTTCTCGAGATCTGGCGATGTCGCGCACGCCCCATTCGGCATCCCGCTCGCGAAGGCTGGTGTCGAACACGGCATTGCTCATCGCGGTGTGCTTGCCGTCGCGCTTGAACGGGCCGTAGAGAAACAGCCGCCCGTCGCTGCGCAGATAGCGCGCCGGCGCCGGCGAACAGGCCCTCGGCGACGCGCCACGGCGCGATGTGGATCACATTGGCGCAGAACACCGCCAGCAATTCGGCCGGCCCGCTGCCGTCATGCATCGCCGGACACCAGGCGGGATCGGTGAGATCGATCCGCAGCGGCGGGCGGATATTCGGCAAGCCGGCATGCGCGCGCCACGCCTCGATGCTCTTCAGATGCCGCTCGTTGAGATCGCTCGGCCACCAGATGATATCGGGCGTATGCGTGCGAAATGCACCGACATGCTGGCCGGTGCCGCTGCCGGCCTCCACCACGTCGCCGGATTTGCCGGCGAGGAATTTCTGCAGCACCGCCCAGATCGGCGCGTGGTTGCGGTGGAACGCCGCTGCGTCAAGCCGGCCGTCGGGCTCGACCGGCCGGCCATCCTTGCCGAATTCCACCACATACTCCGCCATGTCAGCCTCGCGCAGAAATCGCAGTCCTGAACTGTGACGCGCGCGTCACTTCAGGTCGCCGCAGTACATTTCCTTCAGCACCTGCAAGCAGGCGCAATGCGCGCTGGTCGGCAACGCGATAATGCAGTGTCTGCGACGTCCGCCGGAATTCGACCAGGCCATCGGCGCGCAATTTCGCCAGATGCTGCGACAGCGCCGACTGGCTCAGCTTGACGATGCCGACGAGTTCGCCGGCCGTCATCTCGCCACGCACGGCAGAAAGCAAAGGATCAGCAGACGCTTTTCGTTGGCGAGCATTTTCGGCAGCTGCGCGGCTTCGCCGGCCTGCTTCACCAGCTTCTTCAGCGCTGCCGCATCGTCGGCGCCGGGGCCGATTGGCGGCTCTTTGGCTGCCGCCGCGACTGCTCTCATGGCTTCCAATCCGGGATCGGTTTCCGTGCCTGCGAAGCACACATACCATACTAACGCGCCGGCCTATTATTTAGCATTGACTAAATTAGCAAATGTCGATACCGGTTCAAAAAAGCAACGAAATGATGCGGCGATAGTAGCCGCAGGGGAAGAAAACGTGCGGCCTGACCCGTTACGCAGCAAGCTGTTCTCTCTGATCTCGCCGGCGCGCAGATGCCGCTGGGGCGGCGCAGCTTTCTCGGCCTCGGCGCCGCGCTGACCGGCAGCCTCGCCCTCGGCACGCAAACCCGCCATAGCCGACCCCGTGCACGCGCCTCCCCCCGCGGACGCACCCTGGTCGCAATCGATCGGCGCCGGCGTGGTCGACCGGCCCTATGGCCGGCCCGCCGATACCGAAGCCTCCGTGATCCGGCGCAACGTGCCCTGGCTCACCGCCGGCGCGGAATCGTCGGTGAGCTTTTCGCCGCTGCAGGACCTGCACGGCATCATCACGCCCGAACGGGCTGTTCTTCGAGCGCCACCATGCGGGCCGGCCCGACATCGATCCGGCGCAGCACAAGCTGATGATCCACGGCCTGGTCGAGCGCCCGCTGATCCTCACCATGAAGGACATCCTGCGCTTCCCATCGGTCATCGCGCATCCATTTCATCGAATGCCCGGCCAATGGCGGCATGAACTGGCGCGCCGCGCAGATGAACTCGCTGCAGTTCAGTCACGGCATGGTCAGTTGCGCCGAATGGACCGGCGTCAGGCTGTCGACGCTGCTGGAAGAAGTCGGGCGTCAGGAAAGAGGCGAAGTGGGCGATGGTCGAAGGCGCCGACGGCGCGCACATGAACCGCAGCCTGCCGCTCGACAAATGTCTCGACGATTGTCTCGTGGTCTACGCGCAGAACGGCGAGGCGCTGCGGCCGGAACAGGGCTATCCGCTGCGGCTGGTGGTGCCGGGCTGGGAAGGCAACGTCAGCATCAAATGGCTGCGCCGGATCAAGCTCGGCGACAAACCGTGGCATTCCGCGCGAGGAAACCTCGAAATACACCGACCTGATGCCGGACGGCACCTCGCGCGGCTTCACCTGGCTGATCGACGCCAAATCCGTCATCACCTTCCCCTGCCCGGAAAAGCCGCTCGATGGTCCCGGCCTCTATGAAATCAGGGGACTGGCGTGGACCGGCAACGGCAAGGTCAAGCGCGTCGACGTCTCCATGGATGGCGGCGTCAACTGGCAGAGCCGCGCGGCTGCATGAGCCGGTGCTGTCGAAGGCGCTGACGAAATTCACCCTGCCCTGGCGCTGGGACGGCCGCCCGGCGCTGCTCGCATCCCGCGTCATCGACGAGACCGGTTATGTGCAGCCGACGATTGCGCAGCTGCGAAAGCAGCGCGGCTCGAACTCGGTCTATCACAACAATTCGATCCAGACCTGGCAGGTCAAGCCCGACGGGAGCGTCTTCAATGTACAGCTCGCGTAAGCGCTGCCTGCTGCTCGCCGGCGCTGATCGCTGCTTGCGGCCGGAAGCCTCGCAGGCGCGGCAGAGCCCGGCTATTTCGGTTACGGCAGCGTGGCGACGCCGGCGCAGATCGCCGGATGGGACATCGACGTGCGCGGCGAGGACGGAGCGGGCCTGCCGCCGGGCAAGAGGCACGGTCGAGCGGGGCGCCGAGGTCTACGCCGAGCAATGCGCCGCCTGTCATGGAACCTTCGGCGAAGGCGAAGGCCGCTTTCCAAGCTGGTCGGCGGCGTCGGATCGCTCCGGGACGAGCGCCCGGAGCCGACGGTCGGCAGCTACTGGCCGTTCGCCCCGACCCTATGGGACTATATTAACCGCGCCATGCCGATGCCCGCGCCGCACACATTGTCAGCGGATGACGTTTATGCTTTGACCGCCTATATTCTGAGCCTGAACGACCTCGTTCCCAATGAATTCGTTGCCGATCGGAACAGTTTGCCGAAAGTCAAAATGCGCAATCGCGACAATTTCATCTGGACCGACCCGCGACCCGATACGATGGCCAAGCCCTGCATGAACGCATGCGTCGATGCCGCCGATGTCAGGATATCGTCGACGGCGGAGGGCAGAGAACCTGACGCCGCGCACGACCGGACCGCTCGACACGATGCAACCGAAATAGAAATTACGGAAACGCCTGTGACCGATCATTCCCTGACGCAGACCCGCGATGCTCCCGGCGTTTGCGCTGGCGCTTTGCGATCGGCGCTTTCGCTTCCGCAGGCACCGCGCAGGCGCAGTCCGCCGCGGCCGAAGGCCAAAGCTCGCCTTCGACCGCGGCAAGGGCAATTGCCTGACCTGCCATGTCATCAAGGGCGGCGAACCTGCCCGGCACGCATCGGGCCGGAACTGATCGACATCAAGAGCAAGTATCCCAATCGCGACGATCTCGTCGCCATCATCACCGACGAAACCCTGCGCAATCCGCTGACCGTGATGCCTCCGTTCGGACGGAACCGGATTCTGACCGAAAAGGAAATCGACGCGGTGGTGGATTTCCTGCAGACGCTGTGACGCAGCAGAGCGGCTGCGTGCGCGCGCACGCTTTAGGAGACGATGGACATGACTGACGTCGGATTTTCGGCCACGCGGCGGCTGATCCTGCAGGGCGCAGGCGCGGTCGCGCTCGTCGGCCTCGGCAATCTTCCCTTTGGCCTGACGCCGGCGCTCGCCGCGGCCAACGACAAATATCCGGAAGAGGCGTTCAAGGCCGAAGAGCGAAGCCGACGCGATCAAGGCGCTCTACGGCAAGACGGCGGAGCCTTCGGACAAGGTCAAGATGGACGCGCCCGAGATCGCGGAGAACGGCGCGCGTGGTTCCGATATCGGTCACGACGACGCTTGCGGACGTGACCTCGATCTCGTTCCTGGTCAGCGAAAATCCGGTCGCACTGGTGGCGTCCTACAAGATTCCGGCCGGCACGCGTTCCGAGCGTTGCCAACCGCATCAAGATGGCGAGGACCAGCAACGTGATCGTGGTCGTGGAAGCCGGCGGCAAGCTCTACAGCGCCACCAAGGAAGTCAAAGTCACCGTCGGCGGCTGCGGCGGCTAACGGGCAGCGCGCATGATCCGGACAAAGTGGGAACCGGTTTTCCGACAAGATCATGCGCCAAATAATGAGCTAGGAGAATTCAGATGGCATCGACCATTCGCGTGCGCGCCACTTCGAGCGGCGAGACCACCGAAGTGCAGGCGCTGATCCAGCATCCGATGGATTCCGGCTTCGTCAAGGACGCCAAGGGCGAGATCATTCCGCCGCATTTCATCCAGCAACTGACGTTCGAATATGACGGCAAGAACGGTGTTCGTCGGCCGACTGGGGCGGCGGCGTTTCCAGGACCCCTACGTCAAGTTCGCCTTCAAGGGCGGCAAGAAGGGCGACGAGCTGAAGGTCAGCTGGGTCGACAACAAGGGCGCGACCGACACCACCACGGCGAAGATCCAATGAAGCTGCGATCCGCGATCCATCTTGCGTCCGCCGCGCTTGCGCTCGCGCGCGCTGACGTTTGCCAGCGCGCTGCCGCTGGCGCGCGCCGACACGATCGATCCCGTCGCCGACGCCAAGGCGTTCAGAAATTCTTCACCGACAAGTTTCCCAAGGTGAAGCTGGAGGATTTCGTCAACGGCCCCTATTCGATGAACGAGGACCTGCACCGGCAGTGGCAGGAGAAGGAGCAATTTCCGCCCTACGAGTTCTCGCTCGAAATGGGCAAGGAAATGTTTTCCAAGCCGTTCAAGAACGGCAAGAGCTACGAGGACTGCTTCCCCAACAAAGGCATCGGCATCCGCCAGAACTATCCTTACTTCGACGAGAAGGAAGGCAAGGTCATCACGCTTGAGCTGGCGTTTGAACCGCTGCCGCGAGGCCAATGGCGAAGCCGCCGTTCTCCTATGTGCAGGGACGAAATGGCGGCGCTGACCGCCTACATGGCCTTCACCTCGCGCGGCAAGCCGATGGACATCAAGATCCCGAACGATCCGCGCGCGCTCGCGGCCTACGAGAACGGCAAGGAATATTTCTACACGCGGCGCGGCCAGCTCAATTTCTCCTGCGCCACCTGCCATGTGCAGAGCCCGGGCGAGCGCATCCGCGCCGAAATGCTGGCGCCCGCGCTCGGCATCGTGAACGCGATGCCGATCTATCGCTCGGAATGGAGCGGCATGGGCACCACCAGCCGGCGCTTCACCACCTGCAACAGCCAGATCCGCGGCGTGCCGCTGAGCCCGCAGGACGATGAATATCGCAACGTCGAATATTACCTGTCCTATGTCAGCAACGGGCTGCCGATTTCCGGTCCGGGAGCGCGGCCATGAGGAACATGATGCTGAAATCCGCATTGGCTTCTGGCGCTGCTCGCCGCGGGCGCGACATCCGCGCTCGCCGCGGGCTCCGAGGACGACTTCAAGGCGGCCTACGCCGCGGCTGAAGCCGCCAACAAGGAAGCCGGCAAGCTGCGCAATCAATGGACCACCACGGCGGCGACGCTGGCGGCGGCGAAGAAGTCGGCCGATGCCGGCGATTTCGACAAGGCCACCGCGTCGGCCAAGGAAGCCGAAGCGCTGGCCAAAGCTTCGATCTTCCAGGCCACCAGCGAGAAGACCCGCTGGAAGGATATGGAAATACGCTGAGCATGATCCGGAAAAGTGGAACCGGTTTTCCGCAGATCATGCGCAGTGAAGAGCCGTCGCGCGCGGAGCCGCATGACCATCCGCCGCCGGGATTTCTTGACGCTTAGCAGGCGCCGCCACGCTGTCGGGCAGCCTGCCGCGGCTGCGCGCGCAGCTGCCGACAATGCGGGCGTCTACGATCTCGAGCGCTTCGGCAATGCCCGCATCCTGCACATGACGGATACGCATGCGCAGCTTCAGGCCGGTGTTTTTCGCGAGCCGAGCGTCAATCTCGGCGTCGGCGCGATGCGGGGCAACCCGCCGCATCTGGTCGGCAAGGCCTTCCTCGATCGCTTCGGCATCCGCCCCGACAGCGCCGACGCCTATGCCTTCACCTGCGTCGAATTCGAGAAAGCCGCCGGGCGATTCGGCAAGCTCGGCGGCTTTGCGCATCTGAAGACGCTGGTCGACCGGCTGCGCAGCGAGGTCGGCGCCGGGCGCTCGCTGCTGCTCGACGGCGGCGATCTCTGGCAGGGCACCGGCCTTGCCAACACCCTGCAGGGCGCCGACATGGTCGACGCCGCCAACCTGCTCGGCATCGAGGCGATGACCGGCCATTGGGAATTCACCTATGGCGAGAAGGCGCTGCGCGCCAACCTCGAACGCTTCAAGGGCGAATTCCTGGCGCAGAACGTCTTCCTCACCGAGGAAGCCGCCTTCAACGACGCCAAGGCGTTCGATCCGGCCTCCGGGCCGCGTGTTCAAGCCGTCCGTCATCAAGGAGATCGGCGGGCATCGCGTCGCCGTGATCGGGCAGGCGTTTCCCTATGTGCCGATCGCGCATCCGAAGCGCTTTACGCCGGACTGGAAATTCGGCATCCGCGACGAGGAGCTGCAGAAGCTCGTCGATGCGCATCGCAACACCGACAAGGTCGATGCCGTCATCCTGCTGTCGCATAACGGCATGGATGTCGACCTGAAGCTCGCCAGCCGCGTCACCGGCATCGACGTCATTCTCGGCGGCCATACCCACGACGCCGTGCCGCAGCCGATCGCCGTGACCAATGCGGGCGGCGTCACGCTCGTCACCAATGCCGGCTCGAACGGCAAGTTTCTGGCCGTGCTCGATCTCGAACTCGGCCAAGGGCAAGGTCGCCAATGTGCGCTACCGGCTGCTGCCGGTGTTTTCGGAACTGCTGAAGCCGGATCCGGCCATGCAGGCGCTGATCGACAAGATCCGCGCGCCGCATGCGGCCGCGCTGGACGAGAAGATCGCGACCGCCGATCGCCTGCTCTATCGCCGCGGCAATTTCAGCGGCACCATGGACCAACTGATCTGCGACGCACTGCGCGGCGAGTTGAACGCCGAGATCGCGCTGTCGCCGGGCTTTCGCTGGGGCACCACGCGCGCTGGCGGGCCAGCCGCTGACGATGGAGGACGTGCTGGCGCAGACCGCCGTCACCTATCCCGCAGACCTACATCCAGAACATGACCGGCGGCCAGATCAAGGACGTGCTGGAAGACGTCTGCGACAATCTCTTCAATACCGATCCCTATTACCAGCAGGGCGGCGACATGGTCCGCGTCGGCGGCCTGTCCTACACCTGCACGCCGACCGAAACCGTCGGCAAGCGGATTTCCGAACTGAAGCTCGACAACGGCCACGCGCTGGAAGCCGGCAAGAGCTACAAGGTGGCGGGCTGGGCCTCCGTCAACGAGCAGACCGGCGCGCCGATCTGGGATGTGGTCGCGAAACATCTGCGGTCGGGCAAGCCGCCCAACAGGTCAGGCGCCGGGCGTGACGCTGAAAGGCGTCGAGGACAATCCGGGCATTGCAGGACAGGGATGACAGGTTTTTCGACCATCATTCGCGCGATGATCGCGGCGCTGCTGATCGCAACCGCCGCGCCCGGCGCCCGCGCCCAGCAGGTGCCGCTGCAGGACAAGCCGTTTGCCGAGCACAAGATCGTGCTGCAGCTCTCCGACAACGACCCGCGCAAGCAGGGCCTCGTGCTCAGCGTCGCCAACAATTTGATGAAATTCTACGACCCCGACAAGGTCGCGATCGAGATCGTGGCGTTCGGTCCCGGCATCGACCTGCTGCGCCCGGAAAATCCCAACCGCAAGATGGTCGAGAGCCTGGTGGCGCAGGGCGCGCGTTTCGATATCTGCCTCAACACCGTCGATACGCTCGAACGCGAGGCCGGCAAGCGGCCGGAATTCATTGCCGCGGCGACGCCGGTGCAGGTCGGCGTCGCGCAGATCCTGTTTCTGACCGAGAACGGCTATACGCTGGTGAGGCCATGACCGCATGCACCGTCATTGGCGCAGCGAAGCGTTAGCGACGAATCATCTGCCGTGCTCGACGCAAGGCGGAAGCATCGATTGCCGTCGAGCAGATTGCTTCGCGACGACCTGCAATGACGCAGAGCGTTGAGCTATATCCGGCCATGATGTGATAGACTCAGAAGCAAGCACGGCAGCAGCCATGATCTTTCGTCAGCTCTTCGACAGCGTTTCCGGCACCTACAGCTACCTGCTGGCCAGCCGCGCACGGCGGCGAGGCGCTGATCCTCGATCCCGTGCTGGAGAAGGCCGACCGCTACTGCCAGCTGCTGCGCGAGCTCGATCTGCGGCTGGTCAAGGCGGTCGACACCCATCTGCACGCCGACCACGTCACGGGCCTCGGCGAACTGCGCGACCGCACCCAGTGCATCACCATCATGGGCGAGCAGAGCAAGGCCGACGTGGTGTCGATGCGGGTTTCCGACGGCGACAAGGTGATGATCGAGGGCCTGAGCCTCGACGTCATGTACACGCCCGGCCACACCGACGATTCCTACAGCTATTTGATGGGCGACCGCGTCTTCACCGGCGACACGCTGCTGATCCGCGGCACCGGCCGCACCGATTTCCAGAACGGCAGCTTCGCGCGCGCAATATGAATCGATCTTCAACCGGCTCTTGAAACTGCCCGATGAAACCATGGTGTTCCCCGCCCACGACTACAAGGGCGACACGGTTTCCACCATCGGCGAGGAGAGGCGCTACAATCCGCGGCTGCAGGTGCGCTCGGTCGACGAATATATCGAGCTGATGGCCAATCTGAAGCTGCCGAACCCGAAGATGATGGATGTGGCCGTGCCCGCCAACATGCATGTCGGCCTGCATCAGGAGGAACTCGCCAAGCAGGGACTTGCGCTCACCGCCCGCGACGCGATCGCGAGCCTCGGCCGGCCCGACATCCTGCTGGTCGATCTGCGCGAGAACAGCGAACGCGCCAAGCACGGCACGATCTCGGGCGCGCTGCATGCGCCCTACCCTGCGATTGGCGAAAACCTGCAGCCCGGCGGCATGCTGCGCGAAGTCGCCGCCGCGACCGGCCGCCGCGTGGTGTTCTTCTGCGCCTTCGGCGAGCGCTCGGCGATGGCGGTTGCCGCCGCCAAGAGCGCGGGCCTTGCCAACACCGCGCATATCGAAGGCGGCATCGATGCGTGGAAGAAGGCGGGCGGGCCGGTGGTTACGGGTGAGAGCTGTCGTCCCGTGAGCGCGGGCATACGCGCGGCGCCGATGGCTAGAGCGCCGTGCCGACACCTCTCATGAGTTACGACGTCACTGTGGTTATGGGTCCCGCGTTCGCCAGGACTGACGGAAATCTGCGCCCGACGATTCACTTTCCCACCCGCTTCAATTCCGCCGTCAGCGCGTCCAGCGCATCCGCCAGCATCACGCCGCCGCACTCGGTCATGCCGCTCCGGAATCACGATGCGTTTCGCCGGCGGATAGAAGCGCTCCAGCGCCGGATGCAGCAGAAACGCCTGGCCGTCATCGCTGGCATGATTGCCGGCCTGCGAGACCACGATGAAGTCCGGCCGCAGGCTGACGATCGCCTCCAGCGAGGCAAATCCGCCGAAGGTGAAAGCCGAGATCGCCGGCCGCGTTGAGCAGCCCGGTTTCGGTGAGCAGCGAACCGACAAAGCTGTCGCTGCCCGCGACCCAGCCGCGCCGCGACAACGGCAGCACGCGATAATGCCGCTCCGCCACGGCGCGGCGCGCGCGCGCCAGCGCCGCATCGAGCCGCGCGATTTCCGCCGCCGCGCGATCGGGATGCCTGGTGATGTCGCCGGCCTCGCGGATCTGGAGCCTCGCTTCGGCGAGGGTTCGCGGCACGGCGAGTTCGGCGAGATGAAGCCCCTTGGCCTTCAACAGTTCCCGCGTCGAACGCTTGTCGAACAGGCTCGCGACGACGATGTCGGGCTTTGCGAGCAGCACGTCCTCGGCGCCGCCGGATAAGACCGGATAGCGCCTCGATGTCGTTCGCGGCACAGCGATTGCCAGCCGTCCCGCGAAAACCGGCTCAACCCAATGATCTGCTCGGGATCGGCCAGCGTCAGCAGCAATTGATCGGTGCAGACGTTCATCGACACCATGCGCGGCAGACCGGCGGCGCGCGCGGCGCTGGCCGGCAATCGCCAGCGCGCACCGCGAGCCAGAAGCTGCGAGCCGCCACCGCATCAGATGTCCGCCCACGGCACGATCACGGCCTCGCGCTGATATTCCGCGCGATAGGCGCTGATCCGGAACACATCCGCCATCACCTGTTCCGACAGCGCCTCCGTCGGCGCGCCCTGCGACACCAGGCGGCCTTCGCGAAGCACCAGCACGTGGTCGGCAAATCGCGCGGCGAGCCCGAGATCATGCGTCACCACGATGACGAGCACGCCGTTGTCGGCGGTCGTGCGCAAGGTTCTTCATGACGTCGATCTGGTGCCGCGGGTCGAGCGAGGCGGTCGGCTCGTCGGCCAGGATGACCGGCGCCTCCACCGCCAGCACGCGGGCCAGCGCGACGCGGCTGCGCTCGCCGCCGGACAGTTCGGTGACGCGGCGCTCGCTGAACTCCATCACGTCGACCGCCTGCATCGCGCGCAGCACCGCTTCCGCATCCCGCGGCGACAGGCGCGCCGGATCGGTCGCGCCATGCGGATAGCGGCCGAGCGCCACGATATCGCGCGCCGGCAGCGGCCAGTGCACGACATGCCCCTGCGGCAGATAGCCAAAGCGTTTTGCCCGTTCGCGCAGCGGCAGCGACGACAGCGCCTGGCCGCCGATCTCGATCGTCGCCGTCGGACGGGATCAAGCCGGCCAGCGCCCGCAACAGCGTGGTCTTGCCGGCGCCGTTCGGCCCGACCAGCGCCACCAGATGTCCCGGCGACAGCGCCAGCGAGACGTCTTTCAGCACGACGCGGCCGGACAGCGTCACGCCGAGGCCCTGCGCGGTCAGGAGCGCCGTCTCGCTCATGCGACGCCTCCGCCGAGCGCGCGGCGTTCGCGCATGATCAGATAGAGGAAGAACGGCACGCCGATGATCGAGGTCAGCACGCCGACCTTGATGTCCGATGTCGAGGGGATGATGCGCACCGCGATATCGGCGGCCAGCAGCAGCGCCGAGCCGGCGAGCGCGCTCGGCACCAACAGCCGCCCCGGATCATGCCCGATCAGCGGCCGCATCAGATGCGGCGCCACCAGCCCGATGAAGCCGATGGTGCCGGTGACGGCGACCGCGCCGCCGACGCCGAGCGCGACGCCCGAAATCACGAACAGCCGCAGGCGGCCGACATCGACGCCGAGGCTTTGCGCGGTCTTCCTCGCCGAAGCTCAGCGCGCGAAAGGCATGGCGCTGGCTGAACAGCATGATCGCGCCGGCAACGATGAACGGCAGCGCCAGCATGACGTGCTGAAAGCTGCGGTCCTCCAGCGAGCCGAGCAGCCAGAACGCGATCTCCAGCACCACGAACGGATTGCTGGAGAGGTTCATCACCAGCGCCGTGGCGGCGCCCGCGAAACTCGAGATCGCCAGGCCCGACAGAATGAGGATCAGCAGCCCGGCATTGCGGCCGGCGATCGACAGCAGCACGAACACCGAACCGAACGCCGCGATGATCGCCGCGACCGGCAGCGCATAGGAGCGCACATCGGCCAGCCCGAGCGCGATCACCAGCACCGCGCCGAAGGCGGCCGATTGCGGCGCGCCGAACAGCGACGGCGAGGCCAGCGGATTGCGCAACAGGCCCTGCAGCGACGCGCCCGACAGCCCGAGAATGGCGCCGATCGCCAGCGCCAGCAGCGTGCGCGGCAGGCGGATTTCCCGCACGATCACCTGCGACACATCACTGCCGCCGCCGAACAGCGGCTTCGTCACCGCCAGCGGCGACAGCCGCACCGGCCCGATGCCGAGCGAGATCAGCACCAGCAGCACGACGAGGGCGGCAAGCGCCGCCGTCGCGCCGATCCGGCGGCGCGCGGCATCCTCGTTGGTCACGGTTACGGCCTCAACACTCATCGATCGTCCTCAAAGCAGCTTTACCCGCCCCGGTACAGGAGTCGCAGGGCAGGCAGCGTGCTCATGCGGCAAAAATGGCGCACTCGTCCAGTGAGGATCGCAGGCGCCCGTGGCGGGATTGACTCGAACTTTGACAAACTTCTACCATAGTTCCCGACGGTTCCCGTTTGGGGATCAAAAGGGAATGCGGTGCGGGGAAGTTCCCCAATTCCGCGGCTGCCCCGCAACTGTAAGCGGCGAATCCTTCGTCATAGGCCACTGGGAATCTCGGTCCTGGGAAGGCGACGAAGGGTAACGACCCGCGAGCCAGGAGACCTGCCGTCAGCCGTGGTCACACGCGAAGATGTCGGTCGGGGAGTACAGGCATTAGCTTCACCTGAGTTCGCGCAAGCGCGATGGTGAGACTTGGTTCGCTGTGACGTGCCACTGACGTCATACCGAGGCCTGAACCATGTCTTCCAGCCATCACAGCCGCAGCGGCGCGCGCCGCTTCTGGCTCGCCTCCAGTTTCCTGGTACCGCATCGTCTCGCTGGGCATCTCCGGCGCGCAGGCGCAGCAGACGCATGCCGATCAATTGCCGCCGATCGAGGTCAACCTCGCCCACCGACCCGAACCGGACCCGCGCCAAGACCGACCTACGACGAGGCATCGACCTCGCGCCGCGTCGTGCCGGCCGCTGCGCCGTCGACCGGCACGAGCCCGCGGCGTCGGGACCGGCTCGAACACCGCATCCCAGACGTCGTCGCAAGGCGCGGGCGGCAGCGGCGACCGGCAGTTCTCCGGCATCGTCGGCACGGCGTCGACGCGTTATCACCGCCGAAGAGATCGCGCATTCGCCCGCGCAAACGCTGCAGGAAATCATCGCGCAGACGCCGGGCGTGCAGCTGACCAGCCTGTTTGGCGGCGTCAACGGCGCCAAGACCAGCGTCGACCTCCGCGGCTTCGGCGCTTTCGCGACCTCAAATACCCTGGTGCTCATCAACGGCCGAAGGCTCAACGACATCGACATGGCCGGCGTCGATTTCTCGACCATTCCGCGCGATCTGATCGAGCGCATTGAAATCACCGCGCGGCAACAGCGGCGCGGTGCTGTACGGCGACAACGCGATCGGCGGCGTCATCAATATCGTCCTGAAGAACGGCGTCGGCGGCCCGCCGGTCGCGATCCGCGGCGAAGCCGGCGTCGGCTCGTTCAACCAGCGCATGGCCATCGGTCTCGGCCGCGACCAATTACGGACCGTGGTCGACGTCGTTCTACGGCAACGCCATCAAGTCCGACGGCTATCGCGTCAACAACGCGCTCGACCAGCGCAACGGCGTCGGCAATCTCAACTACACCACGCCCGACCTCACGGCGTTCCTGACGGTGACCGGCGACGACCAGAAGCTCGGCTTCCCGGCGGCCGCATCGGTCGATCCTCGATCGGCGTCAACGAACTGGTCACGGACCGCAGGGGCGCCGCCACGCCGTTCGACTACGGCAACCAGCAGGGCGCCAGCGCCACCGCCGGCTTCACCAAGACCCTGATGGAACGGCGCCGAACTCATCGTCGATGGCGGCGTGCGCGACAAGAAACACGCAAAGCGGATTCTTCGGCACGGTACCGTTTGCATCGCCGTTTATCAGCTTCTCCTCCACCTATAACGACGCGGCATCTGCAGACCTGGTCGATCACGCCGCGATTGAGCGTCAAGAACTCGATCTTCGGGATGCCCTCGACAGATCCTGACCGGCATCGATTATTACGATGCGACGTTCCACCAGGAACGCGGCGCGTTCAAAGGCGTTGCGCCGATCCACACCTACGATCTGTCGCAGCAGACGCTGGCCGGCTACTGGCAGCAGACCATCGGCCTGTTGCCGACGACCGACTTCTCCTATGGCGCCCGGGTGCAGAACACCAGCCTGAGCGCCACGGGACCGCTTACGATGCCAGCCGCGCCCGTTCGCGTTCGATGCCGAGGCGCTCGCCGCTCGACAGCAGCGAGACGCAACTACGCCCTGCATGTCGGGCTCGAGCACCGGCTTCAACAACGTATTCTCGGTGTTCGGCCGCGCCGCACGCGCGTTCCGTACCCGAACGTCGATGAGCGCGTGTCTCGGACCAGCGTTCGACGCCTTCTTCAATCCGCTTCCGCAGAACTTCCAGTTGAAGACCCAGACGTCGCACGACGTCGAAGGCGGCTTCCGCATCAAGGCCGGACGCGATTCCAGATGCAATCGAGCATCTACAACATGGACCTCGAGAACGAGATCCATTTCATCCCGGCGCTGTTCTTCAACGTCAACCTCGATCCGACCCGCCGCTACGGCTCGGAGACCAGCGCCTCGCTGCGCGTCAGCGATACCGTGCTGCTGCGCGGCGGGCATGGCCTATACCCGCGCGGTGTTTCGCGAGGGGCCGTTCGCCGGCAACGACGTTCCGCTGGTGTCCCGCTACACCGCCAGCGGCGGCGTGACGCTGGAACATCTGGCAGAACTATCTCGTCGTTCGACGCCACCGTGCGCGGCTGGAGCGAGCGCTTCATGGACAACGATCAGGCCAATACCCAGCGCCTGATTCCAGCGAGCGCAACGGTCGATTTCAAGCTGAGCGGCGCCTACGAGCACTTCTTCTGGTCGATCTCACGTCGAACAATATCTTCGATGCGCTGTACTACGACTACGCGATCGCGAGCATCGTTCACCGCCGGGCCGCTTCGCGGCCTATCCGCTGCCCGGCCGAACCTACATGGTGAAGGCCGGCGCGACGTTCTGACCGCAACGGCCGGTTCCGAGGAGGGCGATGACGAAGCGGCCCTTCACCAATGGCTGATTTGGCCCGGAAAGCCGCGAGCTCATTCTTGACCGAAAATAACGTCCTCAGAGGCCCGATCCGTGGTAAACGGACCGCGAGATCGCTCGACGATATCAGTCGTGATTTCAGAGGTATAAGATGGACGATGAGCCGAAGAGCGCCGCCGAACTGAAGGAAATTCGGCTGAAGCGCAAGCGCGACCCAGGAAGTCGAGGGCATCAAGGCGATGGCCGAGATCGCGGCTGCGGATGTCGCGATCCGAAAGCGGACCGAGAAGCTGCGCGCGCTCCGTCTGGCGAAAGGAAGCGGCCGACCGCGAAAACCCGCCGGAACCGAACGGTCAAAGCCAAGGCCAGAGCCAAGACCGCGAAAAGAGGCTGACCTGACATGACGAAAGAGGATCGTGATCGCGCCCAGGCGCGCGCCGACAAGGCGGCAAGGGCGGCGCAGGATGCGAGATCCGGCAAGGCCGACCGCGACGCCAGCGCCAAAGCCGTGCTCGACAATATGGCGAAGCTGAAGGCGTTGCGGCTCGCGCGCGAAGCAGCCGAACCGCAACGCGCGTCGCCACAGGCCAAGAAGGCCCGCGCCAGGCGCCAAGGCGGTCGGACGAAAAGGCCGCCGGCCCTGTCCGACTGGCTGGCGAACCAGCAGAGCGGCGGACGGCGAACCTGAGACCCGGCAACTGAATCTCGACGACCAGAGCTATTATCGGTTGTGACTCAAGTCGCGAGCCAAAGCTCTAGATTCTGTCTTGACGCGTTTTCTTCACGCCGAGACCGGTATCCACTCGCCCGGAAACGTCTCGCAGCGTTACGCCGGCCCCGGCCAATCGATCAGCGATCGCGTCTTGTTCTCGGCGTCGTAGACCTGCACCTGAAGCATCTGGAATCGATTCTTCAGAGGCCATGCCCGCCTCTTCGGCCGCCTCGACCGTCTCGTGATGCGATTTGAAATGACCGTCCACCACCAGCGAGTAACCGGTGGTCGGCGCCTTGTCGGCGCGGATGATTTTGCGCGGCTGCGGTTCGTCCGCCGCAGGTGCGGGGCTTCTTCATGCTGGCTCCGTGTGAAGGCCCTTGTTGGACTGAACGCCGCAAAAAGGGCAGGAAAGTTCCTGTGGCCGGCGCTAACGATGCCGGCCCAACGCGAGTCAGATTGAGATCATGCCGATACTCCGAATCGGCATGCAGAGCAAACGCCGATTCATCCGGCGAAAAAGGCATCAGATGGGCGGAACTGGCAGAGAAGAGCGAGCCTCCGAAAAGGGCGGACGACAAACCGAAGAAGCCGGAGCGCGCTCCGGTCGAGGATGACGACTACGAGGACGGCGACATCGCCACGCCGAAGCGCGACCGCACTGGCAACGACGACGAGCCGTTGTAGGCCGCTCTAACGAAACGTCTCGCTTTCGATTATCTCGGATACGCCCGAGATCGAGCAGATGCGCGCCAAATCCGCCGCGCGAGTTTCGGGTCGTTCCCGCGATGAGATCCTGCACCAGGCCCGTCAGCGAATGCCGGTTCCGCCTCGAGATCGCGTAACGCAATCTCGAGATCGTCGGCATCAGCGCGAACCAGATGCCTCGGCGACGAGCACCCGGAGCGGTTTTGCGGGAATGAGGCATGCCCGATCATTGCCGCGCACGCCCGCCGTTGTCTTCCGATTTAGTGGCGCACTTGCGCGTCCCCGCCCTCCGCCGGGGCAGCTATGCAGCCGGCATTCATGGACAAATAACGGCTGGCCACTATTTTCACCGTCATCGCCCTGGCCGGGCCGTCAAAACTACGGGGTTCTGAGCTGACATGGTCGACATTCTGGCCGCACCGCAACAAGCCAAAGCGGACGCCTCGCTGCGCACGCTTGCGGCGATTTCGGTCGCCCATTGGGTCAGCCATTTCCATCTGTTCGTGCTGCCGATGCTGTTTCCGTTCCTGAAGGTGCAGCTCGGCGTCGGCTATATCGAGCTCGGTTTCGCGCTGACCGTGTTCGGCGTCGTGTCCGGCCTGACGCAGGCGCCGATCGGCTATCTCGCCGACCATATCGGCGCCCGAAAAGTCCTGCTGATCGGGCTCACCGTCGGCGGCCTGGCGCTGATCATGCTCGGCCTGCATCTGAGCTACACCGTCGCTGATCGTCTGCGCCGCGCTGCTCGGGCTCGCCAACAGCGTCTATCACCCGTGCGACTACGCGATCCTGTCCACGCATATGGATGAAGCGCGGATGGGCCGCGCGTTTTCGATCCACACCTTTGCGGGCTTCCTCGGCGGCGCGGTGGCGCCCGCGATCATGGCCGCGCTCGTCGCGTCGGTCGGAGGCCTCGGCGCGCTGATCGTGGCCGGCGCGGTCGGTCCCGTGGTGGCGCTGGCTATTGATGGTCGTCGGCATTCCCGATGCCAGCTCGGCTGATCGCAAGGAAGACGGCGCTGCCGCGCCGAAGCAAAGCGTCATCACGCCCGCGATCATCATGCTGACGTTCTTCTTCATGCTGCTCGGCCTGTCCAATGCCGGCATCAGCAATTTCGGCGTCGTCGCGCTGATGAGCGGCTATGGCGTGACCTTCTCGGCCGCCAATATCGCGCTGACCGCGTTTCTCGGCGCAAGTGCTGCCGGCGTGCTGGCCGGCGGCTATCTGGCCGACCGCACCACGCGCCACGGACAGGTCGCCGCCGCCTGCTTCGCGATCAACGCGGTCATCATGCTGGTGATTGCGACGACCAGCCTGCCGTCGCGTCGATGCTGACCGCGGCGATGGGCATCGCCGGATTCCTCGGTGGCGTGATCGCGCCCTCGCGCGACATGCTGGTCCGCAATGCCGCACCTCCGGGCGCCGCCGGCCGCGCCTTCGGCATCGTCTCCACCGGCTTCAATTTCAGCGGCATCCTCAGCCCATTGTTGTTCGGCTGGATCATGGACCAGAACATGCCGCATTGGGTGTTTGGCGCCTCCGTCGCCTTCATGGTCATGACGGTGCTGCTGGCGCTCGTGACCGACCGCAAGCCGCAGGACCGGTCAGACGAGCCCGGTCAAGGGCATAATGCATTCCTGAGCCTCAATCCCGGCGGTTGACTGCATCTGGGGACGTCAGATGATGCGGCAACAAAACCAGACACGGGATGGAAGCCATGACCTCGAACCCCGACCTCGTGATCCGTGGCGGCACCATTGCCGATGGCAAGGGCGGCGAACTGTTCGAAGCCGATGTGGCCATCACCGGCGGCCGCATCACCGAAGTCGGCAAGGTTGCCGCGAACGGGCAAGGAAGAGATCGACGCCAAAGGCAAACTGGTCGCGCCCGGCTTCGTCGACGTCCACACCCATTATGACGGCCAGGTCACCTGGAGCCAGGACATCACGCCCTCGTCGCAGAACGGCGTCACCACGGCGATCATGGGCAATTGCGGCGTCGGTTTTGCGCCGTGCCGCCCGGCCGATCATTTCAGGCTGATCCAGCTGATGGAAGGCGTCGAGGATATTCCCGGAGCCGGTGCTGAGCGCCGGCATTCCCTGGGCCTGGGAGAGCTTTCCGGATTACATGGGCTGGCTGTCGAAGCGAAACTTCGACATGGATATCGGCGCGCAACTGCCGCACGCGGCGCTGCGCGTCTACGTGATGGGCGAGCGCGGCGCGCGCCGCGATCCCGCAACGCCTGAGGACAACAAGGCGATGGCGGCGCTCGCCGGCGACGCCGTGCGATCAGGCGCGCTGGGCTTCTCGACCTCGCGCACCCTCAACCACCGCACCTCGACCGGCGACTACACGCCGACGCTGAAAGCGGGCGAAGATGAATTGACCGCGATTGCGGCTGCGATGCACGGCGTCGGCCGCAGCGTGCTGCAATTCGTGCTCGACCAAAGCACCGTGCACGAAGATCTGCCGATGATGCTGCGGGTCGCTGAAAACACCAAATGCCCGATCTCGTTTTCGGTAGCCCAGGCCGACAAGGCGCCGCGGCGCTGGCGCCAGACGATGGACACCATCAACGAAGCCGCCGCCCGCGGCCTGTCGATCACGACCCAGATTGCCGCGCGTCCTGGTCGGGCTGCTGCTCGGGCTCGGAACTGTCGCGCAACCCGTTCCAGACCCATCCGAGCTATCGCGCGATCGCCAAGCTGCCGCTGGCTGAGCGGCTCACGCATTTGCGCCGGCCCGAAGTGCGCGCCGCCATCCTGAGCGAGACGGCGACGGCGACCGACGATCCGCTGTTCTTCCGGCCAAACTACGACAAGATGTATCTGCTCGGTAATCCCCCGGATTACGAGCAGCCGCCGGAAAATGCGCTCGGCCCGCAGGCCCGCCGCCAGGGCCGGCAGCCGGAAGAACTCGCCTACGACGCGATGCTGACGGACGAGGGCCGCGGCATGCTCTATGTGCCGTTCCTCAACTATGCCGACGGCAATCTCGATGCCGTGCATGAGATGCTGCGCGAACCCAGCGCCGTGCCGGGCCTCTCCGACGGCGGCGCGCATTGCGGCATCATCTGCGACGCCAGCTTCCCGACCTATCTGCTGACGCACTGGACCCGCGACCGCAGCCGCGGCGAGAAACTGTCGATCCCGTTCGTGGTGGCGGCGCAGTCGCGCAAGACCGCGCTCTCGGTCGGCCTCTACGATCGCGGCGTGATCGCGCCGGGCTTCAAGGCCGACGTCAACGTGATCGACTACGACCGGCTGCATCTGCATCCGCCGAAGGTGCATTACGACCTGCCGGTCGGCGGCCGCCGCCTGATGCAACAGGTCGACGGCTACGACGCCACCATCGTCTCCGGCGTGGTGACGCAGCGTGGCGGCACGGCCACCGGCGCGCGCCCGGGCAGGCTGGTGCGTGGCGCGCAGGGCATCAAAGCCGCAGTTGACGCGGCGGCGAGCGTGGCGGACGCTAATACGGCGTGTAGTCGCCGGCTTGAGCCGGGCATCCGCATGGCACACCGCGGCCAGATCGTTCAGCGTAATGCGGCGAGGATCGGCCTGCTTGAGCAATCGACATCGGCGGTTATGCGGTCCCTGCGTTCGCAGGGACCACGGATAGATTCGCTCCACGCGAACTTCGGCTGCGCCGCCGCTTGCGCCATCAGCCTCGCGCGCTCGGTATTCGGCCAGAGCAGCAGCAGGCCGAGCAGCCCCGACGCGACCATGACCACCGCATTGATGGTGAAGCCGGTCATGTAGCCGTCGAGCGGCACTGCCGCGTGCTGGATCACCGCGCCCATCACCGACGGGGCAATCATCCCTGCCAGCGTATAGATCGCGCCATAGATCGCGATCACGGCGCCGCGTTGCTGACACCGGCGTGAATTCGCCGAGCATCGGCGGGCAGACGACATAGATCGATCCGCAGAGCCCGGAGCCGACCACGAGGAACGCGATCTGCAGCCCTGCGCCGTCGACATGCGGCAGCACGGCGAGGATCAACCCACCGATGATCAGCGGCACCGATCCGAGCACGCCGCGCGCGCCGCGCGTGGTGAAGCCGCGCGCCAGCATCACCTGCGAAATCCATCCCGGTCAGCAGCACGATGGTCGCGCCGAATACCCAGGGCAGAACCGAAATCCAGCCCGCGTCCTTTTGCGAGAAGCCCAGCCCCTTGACGATGAACGGCGTGAACCAGGTCAAGCCGAGCGACAGCGCCCAATAGGCGCCGAAGGTCGCGGCGCAGCAGCCGATGAACGTCCGCGAGGTCAGAAGCTGGAAATAGGGAACGCGCGGATCCGGCGGCGGCCATCTGCGACGGTCTGCACCAGCGGTCCCTCCTTGCCCATCACCAGCCACGCCACGACCCACATCAGGCCGACCACGCCGAGCGCGCCGAACGCATAGTGCCAGCTATGATTGACGATGATCCAGTTCAGCGCCGGCACCGCGAGGATCACGCCGAAACGCCGAGCCCTGCGAAAGAATGGCGGTGGGCAGCGTCCGCTTCTCGTCGGGAAACCATTTGTAGATCGCATGCGCCGCCACCGAGAACGCCGGCCCTCGCCGGCGCCGAGGATGATGCGGCAGATCAGGAGCGTGGTGAAGCTGACGGTGCCGACCATCGGAAACTGCGCCAACGACCAGATCACCGCCATCGCGAGCAGGACCCAGCGGGTGTCGATGCGATTGACGATGAAGCCGACGACGATGGCCGAGATCGAAAACAGGAAGAAGAACGAGGAGCCGAGCAGGCCGAACTGTTCCGGCGAGAGCTTCAACTCATCCATGATCGGCGCGCCGGCGAGGCCGACCACGATCTTGTCGGCAAAGTTCACCAGCATGAACAGGAACAGCAGAAAGCGTGATTTTCCAGGCGCCTCTCTGGGCGTCGCGTTGCGCGGTCATGGCTGGTTTCCTCGTCTAGCTTCTTTGCATGGCTCTGTAAGATCGGCCGGTTCCGATGGTACAAGGGGGTCGCGCCAAGGCAACCGGGCATTTTACCGGGAGGTGTCTGCATCGCAACTGCCGGCTGCGTGCGGCAGCAGCGCGCACGCCACAACCGGATCACGATCACGCCGTGGCGCGATTGAGGCCGTGATCCGGCGGCAGCGCCCTGATATGTTGCATGCCATCGACGCCAGGGGATTTTCATGGTCAAATCGGTCCATCGTCGCGCATGACCAACGGCAATCCCAACGTGCCTGCGTAACCGGTCACGTGCTTCACGTGACCGGCCTGACCAAGAGCTACCGCGCCGCCGGCGAACAGGTCGCGGTGCTGCGCGGGGTGAACTCTGACGGTCGCCGCGGGCGAGAGCGTCGCGCTGACGGGCGAATCCGGCAGCGGCAAGAGCACGCTCTTGCACCTGATCGCCGGACTCGATGCCGCCGATGGCGGCGAGATCCGGCTGGCCGATGCCACGGTCTCCGAACTCAACGATGCCGGCCGCGCGGAATTGCGCCGCGACCGGCTCGGCCTGGTGTTCCAGCAATTCAACCTGATCCCGAGTCTGACGGTGGAAGACAATCTGGTCTTCCAGTCGCGCATCGCCGGCCGTCACGACGCGGCCTGGCATCGCGAACTGGTGGAGCGGCTCGGGCTCGGCAATTTCCTCAAGCGCTATCCCGAGCAATTGTCCGGCGGCCAGCAGCAACGCGTCGCGATCGGCCGGGCGCTGGCGATAAAGCCGCTGCTGCTGCTTGCGGACGAGCCGACCGGCAATCTCGACGAGGACACCGCCGACGAGGTGCTGGCGCTGGCGCGCGATCTGGTGGCGCGCAGCGGCTGCGGCTTCCTGATGGTGACGCACAGCGCGCGGCTCGCCGCCACGCTCGACCGGCAGGTCAACCTCCATGCCGGGGTGATCGCGTGAAGCGCGCGCTGTGGACGCTCGCCGTGCTGCTGAGCCATTGGCGGCGGCATCCGATGCAGCTTGCGACCCTGCTGATCGGGTTGATCTCGGCGACCGCGCTGTGGAGCGGCGTGCAGGCGCTCAACCAGCAGGCGCGCACCTCCTACGATCGCGCCGCCGCTACCTTTGGCGGCACGCGCACCGCCATGCTGGTCGGCCGCAACGGCGCGACGCTTTCCGCAACAACTGTTCGTCGACTCTGCGCCGCGCCGGCTGGCCGGTCTCGCCGGTGCTCGAAGGCCGGATCCAGATCGAGGGACGTTCGTTCCGGCCTGCTTGGGCATCGAGCCGGTGACGCTGCCCGCGGAAGTCGGCAACGCGCCCGCGATCGGCAAGAGCCGATCTGCAATCCTTCATGACGCCGCCGGGCGCGATGCTGGTGGCGCCGGAGACGCTGTCCGATCTCAAACTCGCCGGAGGGCGCGCGCGCCCCAGGCCAATGGCGGCGCGATGCTGCCGCCGCTTCGCGTGCAGCCGCAATCTGGTGCCCGGCGTGCTGGTCGTCGACATCGGCATCGCGCAGAGCCTGCTGAAAATGCCGGATCAGCTCTCGCGCCTGCTGATCGGCAAGACGACGGGCAAGCGCGCATCGCTTGAAAGCATCGCCGGCGACAGGCTTCGCCTGATCGAGCCCGGACGCGGAGACCGACCTCGAACGCCTCACCGACAGTTTTCACCTGAACCTGACCGCGTTCGGACTGCTGTCGTTCTTTGTCGGCCTCTTCATCGTCAATTCGGCGATCGGGCTTGCCTTCGAGCAGCGGCTGCCGATGCTGCGCACCCTGCGCGCCTGCGGCGTCTCGGCGCGGATGCTGCAACGCCGTGCTGGTAGCTCGAACTGGTGTCGCTGGCGCTGATCGCGGGGCTGATCGGGCTGGTGTGCGGTTACTTCATCGCCGCGGCGCTGCTGCCCGATGTCGCCGCCTCCCTGCGCGGGCTCTATGGCGCGCAAATTCCGGGACACCTGACGCTCAAGCCGCAATGGTGGATCGCGGGCGTCGCCATCAGCATCATCGGCGCGCTCGCCGCAGCCGCCGCCAGCCTGACCAAGGCGCTCCGGCTGCCGCTGCTTGCCACCGCCCAGCCCTACGCCTGGCAACAGGCGCAGCGGCGCTGGCTGACGTACCAGAGCGCGCTGGCGCTCGCGGCGTTCGCCGCCGCTGGAGGCCTGCTGTGGTTCGGCGATCTCCTGATTTCAGGTTTTGCCGTGCTCGCGGCGCTGATGCTCGGCGCGGCGCTGATCCTGCCGATGTTTCTGGAACTCGATGCTGTCGCTTGGCCAGCGCTATGCGCGACGCGCCGCTCAGCGTCTGGTTCTGGGCCGACAGCCGCCAGCAGCTATCGGGATTGTCGCTCGCGCTTGATGGCGCTGCTGCTTGCGCTTGCGGTCAATGTCGGCGTCTCCACCATGGTCGAGAGTTTCAGCCGCACGTTTCTGGTCTGGCTCGACGGGCGGCTGGCGGCGGATGTCTATGTCAGCGCCGCCAACGACGCGCAGGCGACCGAGATCAAGGCGTGGCTGCGCGAGCGTCCCGAGGTCGAGGCGATCCTGCCCGGCGGCCGCGCCGATACGCAACTGGCGGGCGCGCCGATCGAGGTGCTGGGCCTGCCCGATCACGCCACTTATCGCGACAACTGGCCGCTGCTGCAATCGGCCGACGAACGCCTGGGTCAGGCTTCGTCCCGGCGATGCCGCCCTCGTCAGCGAACAACTGGCGCGGCGCCTGCAGCTTTCTGTCGGCGACCGCATCGAGGTGCCCGGCGTCGGGCGGAAGCTGGCCGCTCAGAGTAGTCGGCATCTATGCCGACTACGGCAACCCGAAGGGCCAGATCGCGGTCAACTTCGCCGCGCTGACGCGGCGCTTTCCGAAATCCCGCTGACGCGAATGGGATTGCGGGTCGCGCCGCCAAAGATCCCGGCGCTGATCTCGGCGCTGCAGGAAAAATTCGCGCTCGACGACCGCAACGTCGCCGATCAGGCGACGATGAAGGCGGAATCGACACGGATATTCAACCGCACCTTTGCGGTGACCGCGGCGCTGAACGCCTTCACGCTCGGCGTCGCCGGCATTGCGCTGTTGACCAGCCTGCTGACACTGGCCAATTCGCGCCTGCCGCAACTGGCGCCGCTGTGGGCGATCGGCGTCACGCGGCAGCGGCTGGCCGGCATCGAACTCTTGAAAACGATGTCGGTGGCGCTGATCACCACCACCCTCGCGCTTCCGCTGGGGTTGCTGGTGGCGTGGTGCCTGCTCGCGATCGTCAACGTCAAGGCGTTCGGCTGGCGGCTGCCGTTTCACGTATTCCCGATGCAACTACTTTGGCTCGTCGGCGTCGCGATGGTGGCCGCGCTCGCAGCGGCAGCCCTCCCCGTCATCAGGCTGGCGCGCATGCAGCCGGCGAGCCTGATCAGGATCTTTGCCAATGAACGCTAGCGGCCCGATCACCCGCCGCGGTTTCATCGGCGGCGCAGCTCCTCGCCGGACTCGGCGGCAAGGCCTTCGCGCAGGGCTTTGCCGGGCTCGGCGGAAGCCGCCGACGGATTTGCGCCAGTCGTTCCCGGCAGGACGTTTGCATTTCCCGCCGACCACGGCCCGCATCCGGAGTTTCGCATCGAGTGGTGGTATGTGACCGCAAATCTCGCCGACGCCAGCGGCGCGGCCTATGGCGCACAATGGACCCTGTTTCGTCAGGCGCATCGCAGCGGGGCCGCCGCAGGAAGGCTGGGCCAACCAGCAGATCTGGATGGGCCATGCCGCGGTGACCCGCGCCGATACGCATCGCGTCTAGCCAGGCCTTCGCGCGCGGCGGCGTCGGTCAGGCCGGCGTCGAAGCCAACGCCGTTCCGCGCCTGGATCGACAATTGGGAGATGCGCGGGCTCGATGCGCTGAACGACGACAAACATCGCGCCGCTCCGAACTCAGCGCGTCGGGCGCCGATTTCAGCTACGCGCTGCGCCTCGATGCGGACCGTCCGCTGGTGCTGCAGGGCGATGGCGGCTACAGCCGCAAATCGCTGCGCGAACAGGCCTCGTACTATTACAGCCAGCCGCATTATACGGCGAAGGGCAGCATCACCATCGACGACAAGCCGGTCGACGTGACCGGACGGGCCTGGCTCGATCGCGAGTGGAGCAGCCAGCCGCTGGCATCGGATCAAAGCGGATGGGACTGGCTCTCGCTGCATTTCAGCAGCGGCGACAAGCTGATGCTGTACCGGATGCGCCAGACCGACGGCCAACATTACGGCTCGGGCAAGTGGATCGCGCCCGACGGCAAGGCCGAACAGCTCGCCTCCGCCGACATCGCCATGACGCCGCTGGCTTTCACCGAGATCGAGGGAGAAAATCCCGACCGCATGGCGCATCGCCATTCCGAAATTCGCCCTCGCAATCGATTGCACGCCGCTCAATGCCAAGAGCTGGATGGGGACGAGCTTTCCCTATTGGGAAGGCCCGATCAGCTTTGCCGGCAGCCACACCGGATTAGGCTATCTGGAAATGACAGGCTATTAGGGCCGCCTAGACACAAAATATCGAAAACAACCCCATGCAAAGTAGAATGGACCCAAGTTTGTCGTCCCTGCGAACGCAGGGACCCATACGCTGCGGCTTGATCGATGAAGCATGGTCATCAGACGCCCGTTCTAACAACGGGCGCCTGTGGTTATGGGTCCCTGCGTTCGCAGCGGACGACGAATAGTGAGAGCGTGCCACTCACTTCACCAGCGGGCAGCCACGAATCCTTGGCCGCCGGAAACGCCTTGTCGCCGGGCACCACGGCGAGCTGCTTGTAGTAATCCCACGGCTTCTTCGACTCTGACGGCTTCTTGACCTCGAACAGATAGAGGTCGTGCACCATGCGGCCGTTCTCCAGCACCTTGCCGCCTTGCGCGAAGTCGATCGTCGACCGGAAGCTCCTTCAGCTTCTTGGCGACCGCCTCGGTGTCCTTGGTGCCGGCCGCCTTCACCGCCTTGAGATATTGCAGCGTCGCCGAATAGGTGCCGGCCTGGATCATGTTCGGCATGCGGCCGGTGCGCTTGAAGAAGCGCTCGGCGAGGTCGCGGCTCTTGTCGTCGCGGTCCCAGTAATAGCCCTTCGGTCAGCACCAGGCCCTGCGCGGCCTCGAGCCCGAGGCCGTGCACTTCGGCCAGCGTCAGCAGCAGGCCGGCGAGCTTCTGGCCGCCCTTGACGATGCCGAATTCGGCCGCCTGCTTGATCGAGTTGGTGGTGTCGAGGCCGGCATTGGCGAGACCGATGATCTTGGCCTTCGAGCTCTGCGCCTGCAGCAGGAACGAGGAGAAGTCCGACGAGTTCAGGGGAATGCGGACCGAGCCCAGCACCTTGCCGCCCTTCGCCTTGACGAAGTCGCCGGTGTCCTTTTCCAGCGCATAGCCGAAGGCGTAGTCCGCGGTCATGAAGAACCAGCTGTCGCCGCCGGCTTCGACCAGCGCGCCGCCGGTGCCGACCGCCAGCGCGTGCGTGTCATAGGCCCAGTGGAAGCCGTAGGGCTGGCAGGCGTCGCCGGTGAGGCGCGAGGTCGCGGCACCCACGACGATGTCGATCTTCTTCATCTGCTTCGACAGCTCGTGAATCGCGAGCGCGACCGAGGAGGTCGTCAGCTCGGTGATCATGTCGACGCCTTCGACCTCATACCAGCGCCGCGCGATCGCGGTGGCGAGATCGGGCTTGTTCTGGTGGTCGGCGGAGACGATCTCGATCTTGTGGCCGAGCACCTCGCCGCCGAAATCCTCGACCGCCATCTTGGCGGCCTCAAGCGACCATTTGCCGCCGTAATCGGCGTAGACGCCGGACTGGTCGTTCAGAATACCGATCTTGACGCCCTGCGCCGACGCCGGCGCGGCGAGCAAAAGACCGCCCACCGCAACGGCCGCCAATAATCCCGACTTCATATTTTTCTCCCGGAAGTTTCTGTTCAGAGAACTCCGCGCAACACTATTTCATAACCCTGCACCTGCCCATCCATTTCAGATCAGCCAAAAGTATGGGCTTGCGTGACATCGACGACGCATCGGCAACTCATGGCTCCGCCATCGGGCGCAGCGCGCAGTGCGGATCGGAGGATGGCGCCGGATCGCGGCGTATCAGCCGCGGCCGGCTTCTTGCCGCCCTTCCCGTCCGCCAGGTTGCGCACGATGACGTAGAAGATCGGCGTGAAGATCAGGCCGAACAGGGTCACGCCGAGCATGCCGAAGAACACGGCGACGCCGACCGCCTGGCGCATCTCCGAGCCCGAGCCCGACGAGATCACCAGCGGCAGCACGCCGAGGATGAAGGCGAACGACGTCATCAGGATCGGCCGCAGCCGCAACCGGCAGGCCTCGATCACCGCCTCCAGCCGCGGCTTGCCTTCGAGTTCGATGTCGCGCGCGAACTCGACGATCAGAATGGCGTTCTTGGCCGCCAACCCCACCAGCACCACGAAACCGATCTGGGTCAGGATGTTGACGTCCTGCCCCATGATGCGCACGCCGATGGTGGCGGCCAGCAGGCACATCGGCACGATCAGGATGACCGCGAACGGCAGGCTCCAGCTGCCATATTGCGCCGCCAGCACCAGAAACACGAACAGCACGCAGATCGGGAACACGTAGAGGCCGGTATTGCCGCCGGTGACCTGCTGATAGGACAGGTCCGTCCACTCGAAGGCGAAGCCGCTCGGCAGCGTCTCCTCGGCCAGCTTCTTCATGGTGTTGATCGCGGTCGCCGAACTGGTGCCCGGCAGCGTGTCGCCCTGCAGCTCGGACGCCGGATAGAGATTGTAGCGCGCGACGCGGTCAGGGCCGCGAGATGTCGCGGAAATCCACGACGCTGCCGAGCATCACCATGTCGCCGGCGGCGTTGCGGGTGCGCAGCCGCGCCAGATCGGCGGTCTCTCTTCCGGAACGGCAGATCGGCCTGCGCCGTGACGTGGTAGGTGCGGCCGAACAGGTTGAAGTCGTTGACATAGGTCGAGCCGAAATAGGTCTGGATCGTGTCGGTGATGCCCGCGATCGGCACGCCGAGCTTCTGCGCCTTGACGCGATCGATGTCGACGAACAGTTGCGGCGTGTTGGCGGTGAACGGCGAGAACACCTGGGTCAGGCCGGGCGCCTTGCGCGCCGCGCCGACCAGTTCGTCGGTCGCCGCGGCCAGCAGTTCCGGAGCCGCGGCCCTGACGGTCCTGGATCCGCATGGTGAAGCCGCCGCCGGTGCCGATGCCGGGCACCGCGGGCGGCGGGATCACGATGATGAAGGCGCCCTGAATGCTCGACAGCCGCTTGCGCAGATTCGTTGGTGACCGCGGCCGCGGACAGCCCCTTCTTGTGGCGCTCTTCCGGCTCGTCGAACACCGGGAATAGCGCCGCGGCATTGCTGGCCTGCGTCCGCGTCGCGCCCGAAAAGCCGGCGAATGCCGCCACGCGGACGATGCCCGGCGTATCCAGCGCAATTCGCTCGATCTCGCGGCACGATCTCGGTGGTGCGCGCCAGCGACGCCGCGCCCGGCAGCTGCACCGAGACGATGACGTAGCCGCGATCCTGCGCCGGAATGAAGCCTTGCGGCGTGGTCATCAACAGCCATCCGGCGCTGCCGATCAGCGCCACATAGACCAGCAGCATCACGACCGGAATGCCGGATCACGAAATTGGCGGCACCGGCATAGCCATGCGACAGCCGGTCGAAGCCGCGATTGAAAAGGCCGGTGAAACCAGTCCCAGCCGCGCGCGATGAAATTCCAGCTCGCCGGCGGCCGCTTGTCCTCATGCGGCTGCAGGATCAGCGAGGCCAGCGCCGGCGAAAGCGTCAGCGAGCAGAAGCAGGAAATCGCGGTCGCGACCGCAATGGTGACGGCGAATTGCTGGAAGAACTGCCCGGAGATGCCGCCCAGAAACGCGGTCGGCACGAACACGGCGCACAGCACCAGCGCGATCGAGACCAGCGCGCCGCCGACCTCTTCCATGGTGCTGCAGCGCCGCATCGCGCCGGCTCATGCCGTGCTCGAGATGGCGCTCGACGTTCTCGACCACCACGATCGCGTCGTCGACCACGATGCCGACCGCGAGCACGAGGCCGAACAGGGTCAGATTGTTGATCGAGAATCCCAGCGCCGCCATCACGGCGAAAGGTGCCGACCAGCGACACCGGGATCGCGATGATCGGAATGATCGGCGGGCCGCCAGCCCTGCAGGAACACCAGCACCACGATCACGACCAGCGCCATCGCCTCGTAGATCGTCTTGATCAGTTCGCTGACGGACTGCGCGATGAATTCGGTCGGGTTGTAGCCGATGTTGTAGTCGAGCCCGCGCGGAAAGCTGGCCTTCAGCCGCTCCATGGTGTCGGAAATGCTCTTGGCGGTCGCCAGCGCGTTCGAGCCGGGCCGCTGCGTCACCAGCATGGCGACGGCGGACTTCCGCAGCAGAAAGCTGTTGGTGGTATAGGCCAGCGCGCCGAGTTCGATCCGCGCGACGTCGCGCAGCCGCACGGTGCGGCCGTCGGCTGCCGGCCTTGACCACGATCTCCTCGAACTGTCTTCGGATCCTTCAGCCGGCCGGTGAAGGTGAGGTTCGGCGAGAAGGCGCGGTCGGCGATCGGCGGCTCGGCGATCTGGCCGCCGGCGATCTGCACGTTCTGCGCGCGGATCGCCGCCACCACCTCGCCCGCGGTCAGGCCGAGCGTGGCGATCTTGTCGGGATCGAGCCACAGCCGCATCGAATAGTCGCGCGCGCCGAACATCTGGATGTCGCCGACGCCGTCGAGCCGGAGCAACTGGTCGCGGACCTGCAGCAGCGCATAGTTGGAGATGTAGAGCTGGTCGAACGTGTCGTCCGGCGACAGCATGAACACGACCATCAGGATGTCGGGGCTGTTCTTGCGGGTGACGACGCCGTTGCGCTGCACCTCCTCGGGCAGCCGCGGCTGCGCGATCGCGACGCGGTTCTGCACCAGCACCTGGGCCTTGTCGAGATCGGTGCCGAGCTTGAACGTGACCGTGATGGTCAACTGCCCGTTCGAGGTCGCCTGGCTGTAGAGATACAGCATGTCCTCGACGCCGTTGATCTCCTGCTCGATCGGAGCTGCGACGGTGTCGGAGACGGTTTGCGCCGAGGCGCCCGGATATTGCGTGGTGACCACCACCGTCGGCGGCACCACCTGCGGATATTCCGAGACCGGCAGCGTGGTGTAGGCGATCGCGCCGACGATCAGCAGCACGATCGACAGCACCATCGCCAGGATGGGCTGGTTGATGGAGAGCCGGCCGAGATTCATGTCTTGCCACCGGCCGGCTTGCTCGGCGGCGGCATGCGGGCTGACCTTGGCGCCGACGCGGGCGCGCTGCAGGCCGTCGACGATGCACGCGGTCTTCAGGCTGCGAGCCCTCGCGGATCACGCGCAGGCCTTCGTCGAGCGGCCCAAGCGTCACCGGCTTGGCCTCGACCGTGTTGTCGTCCTTGACCACGAACACGATCTTGCGCGACTGGTCGGTCGCGATCGCCGTGTCCGGCAGCAGCAGCGCTTCATAGGGCGAGCTGCCGATCAGCCGCACGCGGCCGAACTGGCCCGGCAGGATCGAGAGATCCTTGTTCGGGATCACCGCGCGGCTGCGCAGCGTGCCGGTCGAGACATCGAGGCGGTTGTCGAGGAAATCCATCTTGCCTTCATGCGACGGCTTGGTCTCGCCGGTCAGCGTCACCTGCACCGGGTTCGCCGTATCGCGCGAACTCGGCCGCTTGCCCTCGAACCAGAGCCGGTTGTTCCTCTGGTAGGTCGCCTCGTCGACGTCGAAATAGATGTAGATCGGATCGAGCGAGACGATCGAGGTCAGCAGCGTCGCGCCGCCCTCGCTGCCCTGCACGAGATTGCCGGGCGCTGACGAGATGGCGGCTGACGCGGCCGGTGATCGGCGCCATCGACATGGGCTGAATTCGATGTTGAGCTGCGCCGCCTTCAGCGCGCCTTCGGCCTGCATCTCGGCGGCATGCGCCGCCTGCAGGGTCTGGCGGCGCTGGTCGACGATGGAATCGGAAACCGCGCCTGGGTCTGGACCAAGGTCAGCGCGCGATCGAGTTCGCGCTTTGCGAGTTCAGCTCTGGCGCGGGCATCCGACAATTGGCCGTTGGCCTGCAGCGCGACCGCCTCGAACGGGCGCGGATCGATCACGTAAAGCAGATCGCCGGCGTGGACGATGGCGCCGTCGCGGAATTCGACGCTGGTGACGAAGCCGCCGACGCGGGCGCGGATCTGACCTCCTCGACCGCCTCGAAGCGCCCGGTGAATTCATCCCAGTCGGTCACGGTGCGCTTCACCGGCTGCGCAACGGTGACGGGCGGCGCCGCCGCGGCCGGCTGTTGTGGCGGCTTGTCGCCGCACGCTGACAGCGCCAGCGCAAGCAGCGGGGTCAGCCATTTGAGGCCAGGATGTTTGAGGCCGTGAGGTGAGCGCATGCCGGCCCCCCCGCCGGCAACGTGCCGGACGCTTCAATTGCTCAGTTGCGGTCAAACCCCATCTCCCCCGTCTCGACACTCCCTCGATGGATGAAAGCCGCCGTGGAATCCCTTGGCGGAGGCCACAGATGTGATCAGTTCCCAGTCTGGTCAGCTAGAAGCCGCAGGGATCAAGCTATCAATCGTTATGCATTCTCGCAGGCAACGCCCCCTGCAGCTGCGCCCCGCAAGGCCGGAGCCGTCGCCAACACGGCACAGCAGCTAAACGTCATCCAGTGACGAAAACGTGACATGGCGGACGAGCGCGAGCGCAGAGCGGAGACCGAAAAGAGACGTGCGATCCTCAACCGCCATTGCGAGCGAGGTTGTCTACACCTCGCCCTCGAGGGGGTGGGTCGACGCGCGAGCGTGGCGGGGGCGGGGTGAAGGTCTCTCCACGTCCAACAGTATCCGCGGAGAGACCGTCACCTCGCCTCACATTCCGCTACGCTCCATGTGAATGACCCGCCCCCTCAAGGGGCGGGTGAAGACCAGCTTCGCTCCGCTGACGGAGCAGCCCCATCTTCGAGCATGACTGCGGGAAAATCCTCGGCTAACCTTCGCCTAAGGTCCGCATAAGGGCTGGCGAAACGTCCGGGGAGTGACAGAAGTGCATAAAGGTCGTGTCGTATTCGGCGCCATGGACGAAGTGGTGTTCGGACGGCCCGCGCATCCGAGGCGATTGGTCGAGCAGATGGACCGCTCTGGAGCGCGGCCGCGCGTTCCTGATGGTCAGCGGCACGCTCAACCGCGAGACCGACGAGATCGAGAAAATCCGCCAGCGCGCTTGGGTCCGCGCTGCGTCGGCGACCTTCGATGCGATGCCGCCGCATACGCCGCGCGAGGCCGTCATTGCCGCCGCCGAGCAGGCCCGCGCCGCCAACGCCGATCTCATCGTCACGATGGGCGGCGGCTCGATCACCGACGGCGCCAAGGCGGTGCAGCTTTGCCTCGCCAACGATATCAGCACCGTCGAACGGCATCGACAGGATCCGGGCGCATAAGGGCGTCGCGCCGGACATGAACGGCGCCGATCGGTGCGCCAGATCAGCGTGCCGACGACGATCGCCGGCGGCGAGTTCAGCGCCATCGCCGGCGTCACCAACGAGCAGACCAAGGTCAAGGAGATGCTGCGCCATGCTCCTGGTGATGCCGCGCGCGGCGCATCCTCGATCCCGCGGCTGACCGTGCATACGCCGGAATGGCTGTGGCTTTCGACCGGCATCCGCGCCGTCGATCATTGCGTCGAGGGCACTGTGCTCGCGCGAGGCGCATCCTTACGTCGACGCCCAGGCGCTGAAGGGGCTTTCGATGCTGGCGCAGGCGCTGCCGCGCGTGAAGGCGCGACGCCAGCGATCTCGACGCGCGGATGGATTGCCAGATCGGCACCTGGCTGTCGATGGGACCGCTGTGCCGCGGGCGTGCCGATGGGCGCCAGCCACGGCATCGGTTACGTGCTCGGCGCCGTGTTCGACGTACCGCACGGATACACCCTCCTGCGTGATGCTGCCGTCGGTGATGCGCTGGAACAAGCCAGACGAACGCCGAGCGGCAGGCGCTGGTCGCCGCCGCGATGGGACATCCGGGCGAAGATGCCGCGCGACGTGCTGGACCGCTTCATCCGCGGCCCGGAATGCCGCGCAGCCTGCAGCGAGGTCAAAGTCGGCCCGAGCATTTCGACCGGATCGCGCGAGCAGGCCATGAGGACGCCGTGGATCCCGCGCAACCCGCGCAAGATCGAGGGTCCGGCGCAGGTGCGCGAGATCTTCTGGTCTGGCCGCATGAGGAGACGTTGGAGACATCATGTACACCGGCAAGCACGCTCATCTTCGTCCGCTTCAGCCCGCCTTCATCATGGCGAACACCGGCGAGGCGGTGACCTATCGCCGAGTTGGAGGCGCGCAGCAATCGTGCTGGCGCATCTGCTTCGCAATCGCGGCCTCGAAGCGGCTCGACCACTATGCGATCTTCATGGAGAACAACAGCCGCTACCTCGAGGCCTGCGGCGCCGGCGAGCGGTCCGGCACTCTATTACACCTGCGTCAATTCGTACCTGACCGCGAGCGAACTCGCCTACATCGTCAACAACAGCCAGTCGCGCGTCCTCATCACCTCAGTGGCAAAGCTCGACGTCGCGCGCGAGGCGCTCAAGGAATGCCCCAAGGTCGAACTCTGCATCGTCGCCGATGGCGCAGGCGAGAGCGAGCGCATCGTCGGCCTGCGAGAAGCGACGGCGGGTCTGCCGAACACGCCGATCGCGGACGAATGCGCTCGGCACCGCGATGCTGTATTCGTCCGGCACCACCGGCCGGCCGAAGGGCATCCTGCGCCCGCTGCCGGAGCAGCCGCCGACCCAGCAGCTGCCGATGTTCGATTTCCTGCAGAAACTCTGGCAGTACCGCGAGGGCATGATCTATCTGTCGCCGGCGCCGCTCTATCATTCGGCGCCGCAGGCCGCCGTCAATCTCACGATCCGCACGCGGCGGCACCGTCATCATCATGGAGAGTTTCGATCCGGAGCGCTACCTCGAGCTGGTCGAGAAATGGGGCATCACCCACAGCCAGCTGGTGCCGACGATGTTCTCGCGCATGCTGAAGCTGCCGGAGGCCGCGCGCAAGCGCCACGACCTGTCATCGCTGGAGATCGCGATCCACGCCGCCGGCGCCCTGCCCCGCGGCTGGTGAAGGACAGACATGATCGAATGGTGGGGACCGATCATCCACGAATATTACGGCGCCACCGAAGGCCTCGGCTTCACCGCCTGCAACAGCGAGGAATGGCTGGCGCACCGGGGCACCGTCGGCAGGGTGCTGCTCGGCGACCTGCATATCCTCGATGAGAACATGCAAGCCGTGCCCCGTCGGCACGCCGGGCACGGTCTGGTTCAAGACCGCGACGCCGTTCGAATATTTCAACGATCCGAACAAGACCGAACGAGGCGCGCTCGCCGCGACGGCAGCATGAGCACGGTCGGCGACGTCGGCTATGTCGACGGCGACGGCTATCTCTATCTCACCGATCGCGCGACCTTCATGATCATCTCCGGCGGCGTCAACATCTATCCGCAGGAATGCGAGAACCTGCTGATCACCCATCCCAAGATCGCGGACTGCCGCGGTGTTCGGCGTGCCCAACGCCGATCTCGGCGAGGAAGTGAAGGCGGTGGTGCAGCCGATGCCGGGCGATTCTGCCGGGCCGGAGCTCGCCGAGGAGCTGATCGCCGTTCTGCAGCCAGTCGCTGTCGCGCCAGAAGGTGCCGCGCTCGATCGACTTCGAGGCGGAGCTGCCGCGGCTGCCGACCGGAAAGCTCTACAAGCGCGCTGCTGCGCGACCGCTACTGGGGCGACAAGACCTCGCGGATCGTGTGACGCCGTCGGCTCAAATCAAAATCGGCGACAACTGTCGCTGGCGTCAGGATTTTGCCAAACCTCGGCGGCGTTTCGCCGAGATCGGCGCACTCATGCGGCATGGTGACACGGCGATGCGTCCGCGCGCTGCGTGCGTTCCGCAGCTGCAGGTTCTGCATCGAACTAGGCCGAATTGCCAACATCTGTCACAGGCCTGCCCGGAGCTGCCTGGAGCGCTGCTGCCAGGACTATCGTCCGCACGCAATCGGCACATCTGAGACCGAATAGGGAGGAGGGAACCATGTGGAGCGTGCGAGCGCTTGCCGTTGCGGCGTTGTCTGTGCTGGCGGCTTGCGATGTGGCGCTCGGCGGGCGAGGACCGAAGCAGGGCGGCATCTTCAGGATCTATCACCGGGACAGCCCGGGCAGCGCCTCGATCCACGAGGGCGCGACCTATTCGATCAACATCCCCGTTCATGCCCGTCTTCAACAACCTGGTCATCTATCAACCAGGACGTCGCGCAGAACAGCGTGACGACTCCGATCGTCCCGATCTCGCGGAAAGCTGGGCCTGGAGCGCCGACAACAAGACCCTGACCTTCAAGCTGCGGCAGGGCGTCAAGTGGCATGACGGCAAGCCGTTCACGTCGGCCGACGTCAAATGCACCTTCGACATGCTGATGGGCAAGTCGCAGCACAAGTTCCGCAGAACCCGCGCAAGTCCTGGTACGACCAGGTCATCGACGTCACGACCAACGGCGACTACGAGGCGTCGTTCAACCTGAAGCGGCCGCAGCCGGCGCTGCTGGCGCTGCTCGCCTCCGGCTACACGCCGGTCTATCCCTGCCACGTCTCGCCAGCGCGAGATGCGCACCCATCCGATCGGCACCGGCCCGTTCAAATTCGTCGAGTTCAAGGCCAACGAATCGATCAAGCTCACGACGCAACCCGGATTACTGGAAGAAGGGCCTGCCGCTATCTCGACGGCATCGAATTCACCATCATTACCGAACCGCTCGACCGCGATCCTCGCTTTCGTCGCCGGCAAGTTCGACATGACCTTCCCGACCGAGGTGTCGATCCCGCTGCTGAAGGACGTCAAGACGCCAGGCGCCGAACGCGGTCTGCGTCGTTGCGCCGACCAACGTCTCCACCAACATCATCGTCAACCGTCCTCGAACCGCCGTTCGATAATCTGGACATCCGCCGCGCGCTGGCGCTCGCGCTCGACCGCAAGGCCTTCATCCTCGATCCTGTTCGAGGGCCAGGCGATATCGGCGGCACCATGGTGCCCGCCGCCGGACGGCGCTGTGGGCGATGCCGAAGGAGATGCTGGAGCAGATCCCGGGCTATGGCCCTGACATCAACGCCAACCGCGAAGAGGCGCAGAAGCTGATGCAGAAGGCGGGCTACGGCCCCGACAAGCACCTCGCCGTCAAGGTCTCCACGCGCAACATCCCGATCTACCGCGATCCCGCGGTGATCCTGATCGACCAGCTCAAGAGCATCTATATCGACGGCGAGCTCGACGTCGTCGACACCGCGCAATGGTTCCCGAAGGTCGCGCGCAAGGATTACGCGCTCGGCCTCAATCTGACCGGCAACGCCGTCGACGATCCCGACCAGTCGTTCTACGAGAACTATTCCTGCGGCTCGGAGCGGAACTACACGAACTACTGCAACAAGGACATCGAAAAGCTGTTCGACGAGCAGTCCGCAGGAGACCGGACGTCCAGACAAGCGCAAGAAGCTGGTCTGGGAGATCGACAAGAAGTTGCAGGAGGACGTCGCGCCGTCCGATCATCTTCCACAGCCGCCAGGGCACCTGCTGGCAGCCTTACTGGCATCGCGCGAAGATCGGTTCAAAGGCAGGCTCGAACAGGTAATCGTGCTGCTCGATGGAATTCGGCAAGGCAACGGCCCGCATGCCAGGTTTGCCCGCGACGCGGTTCAATTCCTTCAATGCCATCCCCGGGTCTCGGACGGGCATCGCGATGCCGGCGACAAAGCGGTCCGGATAGGCCGTGTGCGCTTCAATAGCAGCGTCGTTGACAATTTGTGCGAGGCGGACGCCTTGTTCCGGAGTCGCCCACTGCCATGGCATTCCGCCTGACAGCGTCAGGACGTGCATCTGAACGCCGTGCTCGTTCATCCACTTGACGCGTTGACCGAGGTCGAAATCCAACGGAAAGGGATTGGCCGGCGCAGGCCGTCCCATTTCGACCTGAGCTCTCGTGTAACGCTCGGGAGCCCAGTGCGTGTGCATGTCGATCGAAACAGGCCGAACGGACGCAGGGTTCGCTGGACGCGCCTCCCATGCGGGTCGCTCCTGTGCGAAGGCGCTGCGCAGGTTCACGCTTATCGCCGGCTCCCGCTCCGACGCCCAGCTTGAGAAATCCTCGACGGTCCAGTGCGTGTGAATGTCTCTTGTTCATATCGCCCTCGCGCTCGCGACACACGGGCCGCTTCATATGAATCTCGCGTGATCAGGTAGGCTCAGACGCGGAGCGATTATCGCTCTTAATGCAGAGCGCGGCATCCTCTCGATGGTCGACCGCGCAGATTATGAATTGAGAAGGACCGCGGGCCTGTTAAGCGCCGGCCCGGAAGCACAGTCACGTGAACGGATCGGCGCCCGAATTGGCGCGCCGCGGCGCAGTCGGGGATATAGAGGTCCAGACGCCGTTTGCGTATGGCGGCGCCGGTGTCAAGGACCCAGCACGTTCCGTTGGCCGACGCGGCTCCCGTGATGCGAACGCGCGTTCCCAGCGGCAAGACCGCCGGATCGGCTGCGACGACACCTTTCGAGACCGGGAGGCCAGACGCAGTGATCCGACCGGTGCAGTACGCTAGTCGCCGTAAACAGTAATCGTGCAGCGGGACGTTCCGGAGCTTGCGTTGCCGGCACCTGCGGTGGCGGCACTCGGGGGTGGTAGCTTCGGGCGGCGGTAATTGGGGTGGCGGAGCCGGGTGAATGCCATGGGCACACGCGGATACGGTCAGGAGCAACGTCACGAGCCCCGCCTTCCGTCTGCACGTTGTGACAAACCTATCCACGGACTCGGGTTGCGGCAAACTGCGATCCGGCGGCCTCGGACCGCAAAATTCGCCGGAATGTCGAACTGCTACCGTCGATGCAGAATTCCCCGTCGACAGATTTCGCCGTCCGATCACGAGGTTTGCCTTGCCCGGATTCGCGGACAAGGCTTTGATGCGCGCGCGCCAACTGGGTGTCATGCGACGATGGGAGAGTTGAAGTCATGCACATCCCGGGTTCGGTCCGGTGACCGCGGTGGCGCCTGCGCGGCAGATTCAGTTGATGTCTCGCGTCCTCCTCGTCGCGCTCGCCGTATTCGCGGCTGGCCTGCTCTCACATCCGCCGGTTGCGGACGCGCAATCCCGGTACGACGTCTCCCGGATGGGAGACGTCGTCACCCTTTCCGACACACGAACGGCGCTCGTCGCACGCGTGCTCACGCCAGCCAGCAACGCCTATCAGATGACCGTCAAAGGCGAGGACGTCATTCGACGCACGTGGAACACGCTGGATGACATTCGAGGCCAATTGGGACTGAACGGCGTGCCTCTGCTCTGGCCGTACGCGAATCGCCTGGACGAGCAGGCGTTTTACGCGAACGGACAGAAATATTCATTCGATCCTGGTCTGGGCAACACCGGCCGCGGAGCGATTCCCATCCACGGTTTTGTGACAGGCGCCGACGCGTGGAAGGTTGTCGAAGCGAAAGCGGATGCGAGATCGGCGTGGGTGACGATGAAGCTGGACTTCTTCCGGATCCCGCGCTACATGAAACAGTTTCCCTTCGCGCACACGCTGACGATGACGTACCGGGTGCAGGATGGCGCGCTCGAAGTGCACACGCGCATCGACAGCCTGAGCGACGAGAGGATGCCGATTGCCATCGGTTTCCACCCGCACTTCCAGCTCACCGACTCACCTCGGGAGGAGTGGCGAATTGTCGATCGGCGCGAAGACGCATTGGAAGCTCGAGCCCAGCAAGCTGCCGACCGGAGAAACCGAACCCATCACACAGTTTCTGCCCGATCCGAAGCACGTGCTCGTGAAGGATGTCATGTTGGACGACATCTTCACCGACCTCGAACGCGACGAACGCGGGCCGCGCGACGCTCTCGCTCGTCGGCAAGGCACAGCAGGTTGACGTGCTCATCGGGCCGAAATTCAGGACCGCGCTCAGTGATGACGCCCCCGGCGCCTGCGGTTCCGATGCGCGGCTCCGTGGCGTTCGAGCCGATGGCGGCAATTACGAATGCGTTGAACCTCACGCAGAAAGGCCTCTACAAGGAGCTTCCAATCAATCGAGCCCGGCGGCTCGTGGGAAGAGAGTTTCTGGATACGGCCTCATGGGTTTTAACCGAAGACTCCGCTCGCCGTTCTCGGAATCGGCGATTGCAGGCGGCCATCGTGTACCATGCGCCCGTTGGCAAACGCGTGTATCGCAGTCCCCGTGAAGGAAGCCGTGACGGGGATGCCGTCCTGAGAAGAGAGGGTCGAATGCGGACTTACCGAAACCCCGCCTGGTGCGGCGCGATGCTTACGCTCGTCATCATCTGCGGCATGGGAGGCACAGCCGCGGCCCAGTGGCTGTCGCTACCGCTTCCCGGAACGCCGCGCACTGCTGACGGAAAACCCAACCTGAACGCGCCGACGCCGCAGCACGGCGGACGGCAAGCCGGATCTGTCCGGCATCTGGCGCGCCGACACCATGCGGCATAACGAGAACCTGCTGCCCGAAGTGCATGCAGGCGCCGATGCTGCCCTGGGCGGCCGAACTCTACAAGCACCGCGTGGACACGCACGGGCTACGACAGGCCGATGACAGTTCTGTATGCCGCACGGCGTGCCCGATGCGATGACGGTTGCGGGCCTCCGTTCAAGATCCTGCAGACGCCGGGCGAGACGGTCGTCCTGTTCGAGGAATTCCATAAATGCCGCCAGATTCACACCGACGGGCGGAAGCTGCCGGTCGATCCGGATCCGGCGTGGGCACGGTGCATCGGTCGGCCGGTGGGAGGGCGACACGTTCGTCGTCGAGACCGCCGGCTTCAAGGAGGGCAGCTGGCTCGACAACAACGGTCATCCGCATACCGAAGCGCTGCGCACGACCGAGCGCTTCCGCCGGATCAATTTCGGCCGCATGGAGCTCGACGGTCACCGTCGACGACCCGAAGGCACATCACGGCCCTGGATGTCGGACACGCTCCACTTCCTCGCTGCAGCCCGACACGGAGCTGCTCGAGCATCTCTGTGAGAACAACAGAGACCTGACGAGTCTGCAGGAGTTCTGGGAGGGACGCGGAGCAGGCGCGCTCCGACCAACTACCGGGAGATAGTGATGAGAACAAGACTCGCGATTCTGATATGCGTGGCTTCGATCGCCGCGCGTCCGGACGGGCGCTGGCGCATCATTCGTTCGCGGCGGAGTTCGACGACGAGCAAGCCGGTCAAGCTGACGGGCACGGTCACGAAGGTCGAGTGGGCCAATCCCCACATCTGGTTCTTCATGGACGTCAAGAACCAGGACGGCTCGGTGAGCAACTGGGGATTCGAAATGGGTGGCACCGGTCAGCTGGTGCGGGCGGGCTGGAAGCGCGACTCCATGAAAATCGGTGACGTGGTGACGGTCGATGCGCGCCGCGCCCGTGACGGCAGCACTGCGCCAACGCCCAGACCGTCGTGTTGACCAGCACGGGGCAGCGGCTCTTCGCCAGCTCGTCTCGGTAAGGGCAATAATCCACAAGCGCAGTGTGACGGAGGTCCGCAGACGGCCCCGGTCTACGTCGATCATCCACCCGCACATCATCGCGGTCGATACGCATCGGTATCCACGCGCGCCTCTTGGTGGACATCAGTCGGCGTGGTCGCGAGCAGCGGCCCGTGAGCGTCGAGCAGCTGATCGTGGAGCAGGATCGGGCGGGAATCCGGAAAGCGCGCTCTGGTCCAGGCGTCGACGTGCTACGGACACGACAACTCTACGTGGCCGACGCCGTCGCGGACCTATCCCGAGCGGTTCACCGGCGTCTTCTCGTGCGACATCCTCGCACCCGATGCGTGCGAGACGATGGCGCATGTGGATGGCGCGAGGGCTGACCGGGTTGAGGCTGTTCACGACCGGCAGCACCATGCCGGGCCAGGCGGGCTGGCTGGACGATCCGCGCTCGTTCCCCGCGTGGAGGAAGGCGGAAGAGAGACCGGCCTGCCGGTCTGCCTGCAGATGACGGCCGAAGGTATTCCGCAGCTCGAGAACGTGCTCCATGCGGCTTTCCGCGCTTGCGCGTCGTCCTCGATCATCTTGCCGCGTCCGGTCCAGGATGACGGACCTCCTACACGGGCGCCGACAGTCTCTGGGGGCTCGCGCGGTTTCCAGGCGTATACGTCAAGGTCACGGAACGCAACTTTGTGGGCGCGACCGCGGGAAAAGCCACGCCCGAAACGTTCTTCGGCCGGCTCGTCTCCGTCTTCGGCGCATCCCGGATTGCGTGGGGCTCTAACTTTCCGGCCTCCGAGCGTTCATTGCCGGAGCTTCTCGCGCTCGCTCAGGACACGCTTCGCTTCCTGACGGAGACGGATCGCGAATGGATCTTCTCGCGCACGGCCCAGACGCTGTATCCAGCGCTGGCGAATCACCGCATGACGTCGACGTTGCGATGCGCCGGTCACGCTGCTATTCCTTGATCGGACAACCACGCGGGCACCGCGGCGCTGAAGGCGGGCCGTGTATCCTCGCCGCTGGTGGCATTCGAGTATCGCCGACGTCAAGGTGGTCAACACGCAGTTCAAGGCGATGATGCGCGATCTGAAGTACGACTTCGGCGAGGTCGCCATCAACACGCTTTCTGCAGGCGAATGGAATATGGCAAGCCGTACGTGCTGCTGCCGGCCACGATCGAATGGGCCGGAATCAACATCACACGATCTTCTACAACGCGGATCGCGGCCCGCTCACCCCAGGCGAGCTGAATGGCAAGCGCGTGGGTGTTCGCGCCTACACGCAGACGACCGGCGCGTGGGTGCGCGGATTCCTCGCCGAGGACTACGGTGTCGATCTGCAGAGCATTACGTGGGTCACGTTCGAGGACCCGCATCTGGCCGAGTATCGGGAGCCCGCGAACGTCGAGCGGGCGCCCGCCGGCAAGGACGTTCAAGCAGATGCTGCTCGACGGCGAGATCGACGCCGCGATTCTGGGCGACGTCGCCGAACAGGGACCGCTCAAGCACCTGATTCCGAATCACGACGCGGAGGGGCAACGCTGGGCGCGGGCTCATGGCGGCGTGCCGATCAACCACATGGCGGTCATCCAGGAAGTCGATTGTCGCAGTCGCGCCCGGACGTGGTTCGCGAGGTCTACCGCTTGCTGAAGGAGAGTCGCGCGGCGGCGGTCGCTGCCCGACGGGAGTGGACGATCCGCTGCGCTTCGGCATCAGCGCGACCCGCCGGATCGCTCGAGCAGATGGTCGCCTACGCGTTTCAACAGCGCCTCATCTCGCGGTGTCCCACCGCCGATGAACTCTTTGCCGACGCGGTCGCGCATCCTGGGAGCGGACGCCGAGTGACGCCGGACGCTGACGAGCGTGCTCGGACGACGATGGCCGCCGCGCACGGCCGCTGTACAGAGATCTGTCGGTGCAGACGCTGGTGGCGATGCTGCTCGGGGATCCTCGTCGGCTACCTGTGGCCGCAGAGCGCCGAACGCGCTGAGACCGCTGGGCGATCTGTTCATCCAGCTCGTGCGGATGATCGTGGCGCCGATCATCTTCTGCACCGTCGTGCACGGCATCGCGAGCGTCGGCGAGGCCAGGCGGGTCGGTCGCGTCGCCGTGAAGGCGCTGATCTATTTCGAGATCGTGACGACGCTTCGCGCTGGTGCTGGGCCTCGTGCTGGTGAATACGTCTGGGCGCCAGGCGTCGGCATGAACGTGCGATCCCACGACCGCTGGCAGAGCAGCGACGTCGCCGACGTCGCAGCGGTCAGCGAGGCCCGTCGGCTACGGCGAGTTCCTCCTCAGCGTCGTGCCCGACGAGCGCCGTCGGGCGCCTTCGCCGACGGGGACGTCACTGCCCGTCCTGTTCTTCTCGGTGATGTTCGCCTTCGCGCTGCTGGCCACTCGGTCCGAAGGGACAAGCCGATGGTCGACGCCATCCACTCCGTGTCGCAGGTCCTGTTCAAGATGATCGCGTTCGCCATGTATGTCGCGCCGATCGGTGCGTTTGGCGCGATCGCGTTCACCGTGGGGCGAGTTCGGCCCGTCGTCGCTGCTCGCGCTCGGCAACCTCGTGCTGATGTTCTACGTCCTCTGCGCGCTGTTCGTCCTGCTGGTGCTGTGGCCCATCGCGTGGGGGTTCGGGATCAACCTGCCGCGATTGATCCGCTACATCGGGACCGAGCTGATGATCGTCGTCGGCACGAGCTCGAGCGAGTCGGTGTTTCCGCGACTGCACGCCAAGCTGCGACAGCTGGGCGTCGATCCAGCCGATCGTGTCGCTGGTGCTGCCCGACCGGGTACGCGCTTCAACCACGACGGCACGTGCGCTGTACTTCTCGAGCGTCGCGGTGTTTCTGCGCGCAGGCCGTCGGGATTCAGCTGTCGATCGGCCAGCAGCTGGGGCTGCTCGCGATCCTGCTGGTCACGTCGAAGGGCGGTGCCGGCGTCGCCGGTTCGGCCATCGTCGTCCTCGCATCCACGCTGTCCGCGACCGGGACGATCCCGGTCGCGAGCGTCGGCCTGATCCTGGGCGTGCATCGTCTCCTGTCATCGGCATTCGTGCCGGTCAACGTGCTCGGCAACGCCGTTGCGACGCTGGCGATCGCCCGCATGGAACAGGCGATCGACGTGCCGACGTTCGAATCCGAGCTTCATCGTCGCGCCGGATCCGACGTCGCGATGGGAAGCCGTCGTGGCGTCAGCAGCGACAACGAGCGTGGAGGGAAGAGCATGGTGATCGACTGCCATGGGCACTACACGACCGTGCCGCAGGAAGTCCAGGCGTTTCGACGACGCCCAGATTGCGGGTTGCGCGAGGAGCGGCGCCGCTGAGCGAGCATCAGCGACGATCGGATTCGAGAAAGCGTGCAGCCGCAGCTCGCGTTCCAGGCCGCCGCGCGGGACCGATCTGACGATCTTCTCTCCGCGCGCGTCGGCGATGGGGCACCACGCCGGCGATCGCAACCGCGAATCTGCGGTGGGCGCAACTCTGCAACGATCTGATTCATCGGGTCTGTCGTTTGTTTCCGAAGCAGTTCGTCGGCGTCTGCCAGCTGCCGCAGACCGTGGGCGGCTCGCCAGCCGATTGCGGTCGGCGAGCTCGAAGCGCTGCGTCAACGAGCTCGGATTCATCGGCTGCAATCTCAATCCCGATCCGTCCGGCGGTCATTGGACGGCGCCGCCGCTGACGGACCGCGCGTGGTATCCGCTCTACGAGAAGCTCGTGGAGCTCGACGTGCCGGCGATGGTGCACGTGAGCGCTTCCTGCAATCCCAACTTTCACGCGACCGGCGCGCACTACATCAACGCCGACACGACCGCGTTCATGCAGTTTCTCGACGGGCGATCTGTTCAGGGACTTCCCGACCTTGCGCTTCGTCATTCCGCACGGCGGCGGCGCGCGTCCCGTATCACTGGGGGCGCTACCGCGGACTGGCGCAAGACATGAAACGACCACCGCTCGTCGACCTGATTCGCGACAACATCTTCTTCGACACGTGCGTGTATCACTATCCCAGGCATCGAGCTGCTCTGAAGGTCGTGCCGGTCGACAACATCCTGTTCGGGTCGGAGATGGTGGGTGCCGTCCGCGGCATCGATCCCGAGACGGGGCATTACTTCGATGACACCAGGCGCTACATCGACGAATCGCGTCGCTGAGCGCCACCGACAAGAGGGAAGCTATTCGGGCTCAACGCGCGGAAAGTCTATCCGCGGATCGCCGCGCTGATCGATGAGGCGGGCACCGGCGTAGAAGCGGTCGCGCGTCGACGCCGATCTTTGCAGCGTTCGGACCGATCACCTGAACACGGGTCGCGGATGCGCCGCGCGTCGCGTACGCTATCGACCCGGCGGCGTGTAGCTCACGGACTTCTGGCCGCCTGATCGGATTTCCGGTGTCAGCCAACGGCGCACTCTGTCTCGAGGCCGCGCGCCGCTCGCTGGCGACCGTCATCGATGCCGAAGCAGCCGAGACGCTGTCGGGCATGTCAGATGGCTACGATCGTGTCCACGTCGCCGAAGGCGAAGTAGGGAAACGCCTCCAGCTTCCTCCGATCGCCTCGACCGTGCTACGCGGGCAGCCTCGCGCCGTTTGCTTCCCCCCGTCCTTCGCCACCCTCGGGCACCCTCCGCGGTGTATGACACCTCGCAACGCATTACTTTGGCATGAGCCACCCTCCTGTAGGCCGCCAGATTGGCCGGCTCCTGAAAGCCGGCCGGTGACGGCGCGTCAGAGAATGATTAATGACGTCGCATCTTACTCTTCGCCGAGGCTCAGGCCGCCTGTCTTCCTCCGCATTCCATCGATCATCACTGTCGCGAGCACGGCGGCACACGGTCGCCCACGCCTCCTTCAATCCCGGCGTGAACGTGCCCGACCCGTGACCTTCTTTCCCAGAGTCCACAACAAAGAGAGCCCCCACGGTCGTGCGTGAAGTGGCTTTCGGTGACGCTTACGCGGCGTGGCGCGTCGTCCCAAATCCTGAGGACGGGAATGAGCCGCTCGAGACGATCGAGCCCTTTACGCCGTCAACATCTGCGCCAGTTTGCGATGCGCGCGCGCTGCCGTAGCATGGTCCATATTGTCCGGGAACATGTGTCTGAGCGCGCCGGGTCCAGTTCGAACAGCCGACCGTAGGTAGTGCGCCGCCACGACATCTTCAGCAACCGGCGCGGAGCGACAGTAATGCTGTCTTGCACGAGTGCTTTTGACGAGAGGTCACCATCGCACACCTCCAGCACCGGCAGCCTTTCGGCAACAATCGAAGAGCTGGCGGCGTTCAACCGCGATGACCGAACTGGCCTCGACAGTGATGAACGCGACGTCCGCGGCCATTTCCCCGCAATGCCGCCCGGCATCCTCCTGAGAAGCCCGATTTCAACCTCGCAGGTCGTCAGCCGATTCTTGGAACCGCCCCCCGGCATCAGCCCATCCAGGTTGCGGTGATTCTCAGCGAAATTCGCGTGGCATGTGTCTTGACCTCCGTCCGTGGCGGTGGGTCATGACCATCATCATCCTGTTGCTGTGCGTGGGCTGGCTGGCACATCGAACGACCGGTGGAGCGGAAGCGGCCCTGGAACTCACGCTGCGTGTAAGTACCGGCAGTTCGTCATCGCCACAGGCCTGCGTCGCCCGCAGGTCGCGGAGTTCTGGGAGGTGCTCTGCGAACGAACCCGTCGGCTCCCGTGACACCGACTCTTGTCGGCCTCAATACTCGTCTTTACTGATGCTCTTCGGGACCGGCGCACCGGCACGCCCGACCACCTCATCGCCTGGGCGGCAGCTTTCGGTCCACGCACCACCAACGGTGAATGGTGGCGTCTCGTGACGACGATGTTCGTCCATGTGAGCTTTCTTCATCTGTTGGCCGACCTTGCCGGCCTTGTGGCGGTTGGAGTCGTGCTCGAACGGCTAGTCGGGCTCGCTGGCCTTCGCTGCCGTCTATGTGGCGGCCGGAGTGTCATCGACCGCCTTGGGTCTGATTGATCTCCCCTTGGCGTGAGCGTCGGCGCGTCGGGCGCAATATTCGGCCTAGTAGGCCTCCTGCTGGCGGTCATGAGGAGCGTGTTCAATAACTCGACGCCGAAGCTCCCGTTGGCCCCTGCCAGGTGCCTTGCGCCGGCCGCCGCCGTGTTTGCCGCCTACAGCCTCGCTGACGAGCGCCATCGCGAAGCGGCCCGAGCTCAGCGTTGCTCGTGGATGGCTGAGTGGTCTGTTCGTGGCGCAGAGATATCGAGGAGCGACCAGCGCCCGTGATTCGCATCGCACCCATTCTGGTCGCGGCCCTCGCGATGGTCATCGACTGTGCGACTCGTTGAGTGGCATGACTGGACGTGACACCGGAAATTCATCGGCTCGTCATCGCGGAGCAGGAAATGGCCGCTCGCTATGCGCGCGGCGATCGATCAATTCACCAGCGGGCGAATCAACGCTCGCTTGGAGCTCGCTGGCGGTGATCGATCGACATCACGCCTGCACTGCAGGCGTCGCAGTACGCGTCGCGTCGCTCGAGCCGATACCCGACGAACAAAAACCGCTGCTGGTAGCCGCTGAGCAGTATCTGCAGCTGCGCGACGAGAGCTGGCGCATCCGCTCGAAGGCTCAAGATGGGCAGCGTGAGCATGCTGAGACAGGCCGATATGTCGGAGGTCACGTCACGAACCGCATTCAGGAAGATTGAGGATAGCGGGTCCACGATCCACGCCGATCGCGGTCACACCATCGATGGCACGCCTTGCGAAACGCTTGCGCGCGACGGCGATAGCTCTGGGCGACGGGTCTAGTTTACTCGGCCAGCTTCGCCACCAACAGGATCAGCAGCAAGACCAACGGTTCCGAGCGGATGCTTCGTGCTTACGGGCAAGCGTCGCTCTGTCATGACAAGCTCCACCGGTTAGGTCGCCGAGGACTGCCCCTCGTATCTACATAACGCGTCAAACGGAGCAAATCTCCTGCAATCGGGAGATCCGCTGACAACGTCACCGTCTCCTTGACATCATAGTGAGCGAAGGCGTCGTGACCTGCACCGGTCACTTGCTAGATCGGATGGCTACACAAATCGGACGCTTGCTCGATGGCTCACGAAGCCCCTCAGGGCATCGGCAAGGGCATGCCGACGCTACGAAGCGCCCTCACACGCGTCTGTGTTCGGTCCCGCGATGAAGAGGGGGAGTCGCATGCACGCCCGAGATTGATGGCGGTGCCTCGCCCACCCCGATGACGAATCCCCTGCGTGGGAGGCACGCTGGCGAAATATGCGTCCGAAGGCGTCGACTGTTCTACTGACCGCGACGCGCGGTGACGGCGGCCGATACCGCGGCCATCGTCCCGTCCGACGATCAGCATCCCGGCCCGATTGCGCTCGCGAAGCATCCGTGAGACACGAGCTGCGCGCCGCCGCGTCGGTGTTGGGCGTCCGCGATGTGTCATTGCTCGAACTACCGCGATCAGCAGTCTCGACAGCGCGAACCCGCGCGAGGCTGATCGCGGAGCATCGCCGGGCACCTGAGGCGGAGTTCGTCCCGACGTCGTCGTGACGTTCGGCCCCGACGGCGCCTACGGACATCCGGATCACATCGCGATCTCTCAATTCACCACGGCGGCCATCGTCGCCGCGGCCGATCCCGCGTTCGCATGCCGACGACACCGAGGCCGCCGCGCGATCGCATTCGGTGTCGAAGCTGTATTACATGGCGTGGCCGGAATCGACGTGGGCCGCGTATCAGGCAGCGTTCAGACGATTGTTCTCGACGGTCGACGGCGTTGAGCGGCAGGCGACGCCGTGGCCCGACTGGGCGATCACGACCGTGATCGATACTCGTGAGTTCTGGTCCACGGTGTGGCGGGCCATCTCATGCCACGAGTCACAAGTCGCCGCCTACGAGCGGCTGAAAGATCTGTCGCCGGAGCACCACGAAGCGCTGTGGGGCTGGCAGTCGTTCTATCGCGCGTTCAGCACCGTCAACGGCGGACGAGCACGCGAGACGGATCTCTTTGAAGGGATTCAGCGAGATGACGAGAGACCATCGGCAGTCGGCTGGCGATGGACGCCGCGAACGTTCCGCGCACTGGGACATCGACTCGTGGATCAGCTCGCGGATTTCCTCGAATCGATGCCGCGCGGTCCGGTGACCCACAACGAATCGCCGTCGGCGGTGCGCGAGGCGCTCGACCTCACGGGCCCGCTCCCGGAACTGGGGATGGACCCCGCGCCCCTGCTGGAACGGACAGCACGGCTGCTGTTCGATCACTCGCTGTTCAACGGACATCCGCGCTTCTTCGGTACATCACCGCGCCGCCGGCGCCGATCGGCATTCTCGGCGACTTTCTCGCCGCGGCGGTGAACCCGAACGTCGGCGCCTGGACGCTGTCGCCGGCCGCCACCGAGATCGAGATCGCAGACGGTGCGATGGATCGCCGCGCCTCATCGGCTACCCGATCGATTGCGGCGGCCTGCTCGTCAGCGGCGGCAACATGGCGAACTTCGTCTGCTTCCTGGCGCGCGCGCGGCGAAGGCCGGCTGGGACGTACGCGAGCACGGCGTCGCCGGGAGCTGCGAGGACGCAGGCTCCGCGTGTACGCCTCGGCCGAAACGCACACGTGGATTCAAAAGGCCGCAGACCTTGGTGGCCTCGGCACCGGCGTCGATCCGATGGATCCCGACCGATGGCACAGCTCCGCATGGACGTCGCGCGCCTTGCGCCGGCAGATCGACGCGGACGCCGCGGCGGGAGATGTGCCGTGCATCGTCGTCGGAACAGCCGGGCTCGGTCAGCACGGGCGCCGTCGATCCGCTGCCGGACATCGGCGCGCTCTGCAAGGAGCACGGCGTGTGGTTTCACGTGGATGGAGCCTACGGTGGCTTGCGGCAGCCGCGTTCCCGACGCGCCCGATGATTTGCGCGGGCTGAGCCTGGCCGATTCCGTCGCGGTCGATCCGCACAAGTGGCTCTATGCGCCGCTCGAGGCCGGATGCGCGCTGGTGCGCGATCCGGAGGCGCTGCGCGCCGCCTTCGCGTACCACCCGCCCTACTATCATTTCGAGGAGCGTGCGACGAACTATGTCGACTACGGCCCGCAGAACTCGCGCGGCTTCCGTGCCCTCAAAGTGTGGCTGGCCCTGAGGCACGTCGGAGCCGCGGGGTATCGCACGATGATTGCGGACGATATCCGCTTGTCGCAGGCGATGGCCGAGGCGGTCGGCCGACATCGCGGAGCTGCAGCTCATCACACAGGATTTGAGCATCACGACGTTCCGCTACGTGCCGCGCGATCTTCGAACGCAACGCCGGAGAGCAGATGGTCGAACGTCACCTCGATGCGCTCAACCGCGAGCTGCTCGATCGGCTGCAGCGCGGAGGCGAGACATTCGTCTCCAACGCCGTCGTCGGCGGCCGCTACCTGCTGCGCGCCTGCATCGTGAACTTCCACACCGACCGAGCGGATGTGGAGGCGGTGCCGGAGATCGTTGCGCGAATCGGACGAACCGTCGACGCGGAGCTGCGCCCGGCGATCTCACCGCGCCAATAGGAACGCGCCGGCGTCCCGCGAAGGTTCATCTCGCAAACGTCGCGACCAGCGCGATAATCGAGAGCACCAGCGCGATCGTGCCAATCACGAGCGGCTAGCCATGCGCTTCGATGCAGCGCGTCGATCGCCCGCGCCGTGGCTTGATCGATTGTCGTGACGTGTCCGCCTCGAAGAGCGATTGGCCGCATCACTGTGCTTGGCCGCAAGCACTTCCATGATGCCCTGTTCTAAGATGCCGCTGGTGAATCTAGTTTGAGCGCATCGCGGCCGGCCTCGCTTGCCGCGGCCATCGCGGCTTTCAAGACCGCGTTGCGAATGTCTCCGCCGCTCGCTTGCATGTCTCCCGCGAGCAGCCGGAAATTTCACATCCGACGCCAGCGGTGTCAACCGCGGGCATCGCACGTGCGCCAGATCTGCTCGCGCTCATCGACACCCGGCATCTCGAACAGCACAGTGCGTTCGTATCCGCCGCTCGAAGGCTGGATCGAAGCTGACCGCGAGGTTTGTCGCAAAGATCACGACGCCGTTGAACGTCTCGAGCTCTTTCAGCAGAACATTGACGACCGTATTCCGACCTCGCGGAGGAAGCCGTGGTCGAGCGACGTCGAACGTCGCGCGGCAATGGAGTCCGCTTCGTCGAACAGCAGCACCGCGTTCTTCCCGCCGTGCCATCTGGAATACCCCGCGACGTTCTTCGGCGTCCTCGCCCATCCAGAGTGATTCCATCTCGGCGTAGCGCACAACGAGAAGACGACGCCCGAGCCGTTGGCAATTGCCTCGGCGCAGATCGTTTTGCCCGTGCCTGGCGGTCCGGCGAAATTGAATGCCAGCGCGAGACCGGTTGGATGCCGCTCACCCAGGCCCCACCGGCTGAAGATCAGATCGTGACTCGTGACGTGGACGAGTGGCCTGGTCCAACGCCCGGCGCGTGGCGGGCGGCAGGATGACATCGTTGAACGCACGCGCCGGCGTCACGGACTCGACCGTTCGACGCGAGCCGCCCGTCAGTTCCGTGAATGCGCGAAGGAGCGGATTCGACATCTGCGATTCTCGCACCTTCATCCAGTATGCGCCACGCCGGCAAATCGCCCGACCTCGACCGTCTGTATCAACAGCAGCTGGCGACCGTTCACGAGCCGTAGCCACTGCACTGTCAACGGCCTGCGCGGTCGACCCGGCAGGCGTAGCACCCCGGTCCTGCAAAGTGAACGTGCAGGTAGCTCACGGACTCGTTCCCGAGCGTCCGCGTCAAGGACAACTCCAGTTCACGTCCGTCGATTACTTCAGCGCCGGTCATGAGGTGATGAGCGTCGTGCGCCCTCACTGGAGAGCACGCGCGTTCGGAGCAGCGCCGGGATCGTGTCTGGAGGAATGGACGCGGTCTGCGCGTGTTCGCGAACGAAGATCGGCCCGGATGCTTTGTATGGCGAGTCCGCCGATTGGTGCGAGTAGGGAACGAGGATGACCTGTTCCCCCGGCTCCGCATCCTGCAGGCTGACGCGGCACGGGAAGCCCGGTTTCCGTCCGCGCGGTACCGCTTTGCGCCACGGGCGGCAAGCTCGTGGTCGTCCAGCCGGAAAAAGCTCATCGAAGTCATCGCGTCGAAGCGCGGAAATCTGAAACATGCGCGTTCACTCTCGATCGATGATCGCGCGAGCCGGCAGTCGCACGGCTATCCGCTTCTTGCGCTCGAAGTCGGATACGCGGGCAGCGGCGGCAAGATGTCTATCCCATGGACACGCGTTCGGGACTGAGCCTGGCGCGTGCGCGCGTCGCGCGCAAACAGAGCAACCGACACCAGCACGATCGCAAAGCTCGACACCGCGAGCGAGAACCGGACACCGATGAAGGTGCCCATCAGACCTACCGTCAGACCGCTGCCCGCGCGCAGCCCCAGCATCGCCATGTTGAAGAGACCGACCACGCGGCCGCGGATCGCCGGCGGCGCGAGCAGCTGCACGAGCGTCTGGGACATTGACTGAAACGCGATATTGAAGATGCCTGCCAGCACCAGCAGGGCCACCGCCATCGGATAGCTCTGCGTGAGCGGAAACAGGCCCATGGCCAGGCCCCAGAGACCCGCCGAGGCGATGGCCGTCCGGACACTGGGCCTCGAGAAGTTGGCGCTTTCGAGGAGCAGGACTCCGATGACCGCGCCCACCGGCGTCTGCCGCGAGCAGCATCGTGTATCTGGTGCCGGTTTCGTCGGCTCCGAGGTAGTTGGCGTACGCCGGCATCTGCGCCTGGAACGCGTTGCCGACAAGGAATGACGTCGCGCCCGCCACGACGACCATCGTCATGATTCGCGATTCGCGTGCGAACCGCCGTGAAGACGTTCCAGGCGTCGGCCAGTCCAAAGGTCGACTGTGCGTCCGAGCCCGGCCGCGTGCCGCGTGACCTGTGTAGGGAAAACGGGTCAGGAGAATCGTGAACGGCAGGTAGATCAGCGACGTTCGTCAGAATTCCCCACGCGGGTCCCAGCAGCAGCATCAATCCGCCGCCCACGGCCGGTCCGAGCAGAATGGACAGGTAACGGCTGCTCGCGTTCAGACGAATCGCGCTCGGCAGCTCCTCGGCCGGCACCATGTCGTGAATGATCAGCTGCGTGGCCGGCGCGCCTACGACGCCGGCGAGACCGTGGATCGTGAGCAGGACGACCGCATGCCACATCTGCAGTTTGCCCGGCGAGGAAGAGCAGCCCCCACGCGAGTGACGCCAGCATGAAGAGCGCTTGCGATATTTGAATCAGTCTCCGGCAGTCGTGACGGTCGGCGAGCGCACCCGTATAGAGGGAAAACAAGAGAAACGGGACCCAGTGGCTGATGACCGCGAACCCACCAAGAGCAGGCGAATGGAATGTCTGGAACATCACCCAGTAGGTGATGACGTGCTCGATGTTGTCGGCCATCATCGACATGAGACTGAACGTGAAATATCGACGGTAGGCCGGGATGCGGAGTGCCGCAAAGCGGAGCGGCGGCGCGGAAAGACCAGTGGACATCAAGGATCTACTATGCCATTGCGAGGAAAGACGGAGGACGATCCAGGCCGATGACACCGAGGTCAAGTGACCGCAGACAACTGTGCGTCCGTCTCCGAATCGAGCTCAGCAGCGACTGGATATCACGAACACGCGTCCTGGCGAACTTGAATATTCGGCCAGTCCTCGTTGATGTGACGCATCGGCGGGTTCAGCTCGTCATCCACGTAATGAACTTGATTCCAAACGCAGCGGAATGTCCGCGCTGTCGAGCTAAGAGTCCCGATGTCGCGAACTTCATACGGCGTATTCCGCTGCCAGAAGTGCGGGGAGTCCTGGTCAGAGTCCAGCACGGCAGATCGAGACGACGATCGCCGCAATCCGGGCCTCGACGATCGGCGACGAGCGACTCGCACGGATCGCCGCCGACACGAGGAACCGGCGCCGACAGAACTACTCGAACGTCGAAGGTCGCGGTGACATCCGATCCGGAGTCAGCACTGCTGCGTGAGATCGAGACACTACGAGAAGTGGTCGAAGATCTGCGTGCGTCTGCCATCCACTGGAGGGACCTGTACGAGGCTGCGGCACGCCGGCGCGCGGAGACCGAGGAGCAACTAAAAGATCGCTAGGCTTTCTTGGATTTTAGCTTGAGCTTGGTGATAGCTCTGTTGAGGCTGGTGTTAATCTTTTGAAGACTCTCGAGATCCGCCGCTGATATGTCGTAATTCCCAGCAGCCGAAACTCGCGTCCAGAGGCGTTCGGAAGCCCTGTGTAGACTTCTGGCGAGTTCCGCGAGTCTTTTGTCTCTAGCCATAACCTCACCCCTCCTCCGACGCCTCAGGTTCTCCTGACAACTCGCGCTTGAGCCACGCGCGCGCGTGCGTCCAGTCGCCCTCGACCGTTCGCACCGAGACGCCGAGATGCTCGGCGACTTCGGGGCTCGACATGCCCGAAAAAAGCGAAGCGAGATCACTTGCGCGGCCCGCGGATCGATGGCCTCCAGGCGCGCGAGCGCCGCCTCGAGCGTCATCAGGTCTTCGACGGGCACCTCTTGCGTCGCCGCGGCGTTCAACAGCTCGTCGAGGGCGACAGGGTGCGCGCCGCCGCCGCGCTTCTGTCGCTTCTGATGTCGGCCATGGTCCACGAGCAGCCGGCGCATCGCCTGCGCTCCAAGCGCCAACCCATGCGTGCGCCCCTGCCACGGCCCTCCGCGTTCATTCTGGAGGCGGAGCCACGCTTCGTCATGAGCGCCGTCGGCTGCAGCGTGTGATTCTTCCGCTCGCGTCCGAGGTATCGCCGCGCCACGCGCCGCAGCTCGCCATACATCGTCGGGAGCATCTCATTCGACGGGGGCGCTTCATCATCGAGATCCGTCGGCAAGGGTCAGCGAAAGGCGGATCTCGTTGCGCGCGTCAATCACCGGGCGCAGCACCAGCATCCGCGTTCTTCCAGAGCTCGAGGAAGCGGTCGTACGCCTTGCGCGCATTCGCGGTGTCGTTCGACAAAACCGCCGCGCGCGCCAGGCCAAGATACGAGAGCGGATACAGCATCGATGCGGGGACCTCGCCTCGATGGCCAATCACCGCACTGAACTCAGCGGCAGCGGCGGGGGCGTTCTTCAGACGGAGGTAGGCTTGACCGCGCAGATAGGCAGGCCAGAACTCGGCGGAGGGCGCGTGGTCGAACCGTCGCACAGGCTCGAGCAGCTCGAGCACGCGCGCCGCATCGCCGCGCTGGATGGCGATCGCGGCGGCGGTCAGCGGCAGCGCGAGCCGGTTCGTCAACGTGGCTTCCGGGAAGCGCGTCGCCAACTCGGTCGACAACTCCAGCGCCTCGCGTTCCGCTCCGCACAGGCCGAGTGTGCGGCTTGCATGCTCGAGCGTCGTATTGTCCCGGCTCAGAGCAAGACCGGTGGCGACCTCTTCGCGAGCCTGCGCACACTGACCAACGGTCGCGTGCGTTTCGGCGTCTTCCATCCTCAACTGCGCCGCGACCTCGTTGAAATTCCCCTGACGTGACATCTGAATGCCGCGGCCGAACGCATCGTGCGCCTGCAGCACGCGCCCCTCGAAGGCAGAGGCGTGCGCCTGCCAGCCGAACGCCGCGTTGGTCTCGCCCACGCCGATCGAGGCGTTGAGCTCGCGAGCCATCGTCGCCGAATCGCCCTGGACGAACGCCAGCAGGTACGAGAGGCGGCGGGCGCCGGCGAACGCGAGATGATTGTCGGCAGCCTGCTGCAGGACGGCGCGCGCCTCGGTGAGGCGGTCGAGCGCCAGCAGTGAGGCGGCAAGATTGCGCTTACGCCGGCACGAACTTCGGGTCCAGCCGGATGGCCTGCCGGAACGGTTCAACGGACTGGTCGAACTGGCCGAGCCGGATGAACACAATTCCAAGGCTGTTGAACGCAAACGCCTCCCGCGGATACGCGGCCGTCCACGACCGCGCCAGGTCCAGCGCCTTGTCGAATGCCTGACCGCGTCGCGATAGTAGCGCCATGAAATGAAGAACCGTTCCCGCTCGCTGACACGGTCGCGCAACTCGAACGCGCGCCGCGAATAGGTTGGTGCGAGCGCGGACTGACCCGTGTTGGCATAGACCGCGGACAACTGGGCGTGCGCCATGGCGAACGTCGGGTCCAGTTCGATGGCTCGTTTCAACCCTGGAATCGATTCGAGCCGGGGACTTCGCGGCCGTCGAAGAGCGCCTGCGAGTACGCATGCAGCGCATCGAGAGAGGGGTCGTCGCACGAGGCAGCGGCGCGTCGAATTTCTGCACGGACGCGAGCGACTCACCGAGCTTCTCGCGGAGCCGTGCGGACGCCTGCTCCAAGCGATGTGAGCACCTGTTCTTTGCTCGAGGCCTCGGCCTGCTCGCGCGCCATGACATCACCGGTCTCGGCGTTGACGGCCTCGAGCGCGATGACGTAGTTGCGCCCGAGGCTGGCGATCGAACCGCTGATCAACGCCTTCAGCTGCTCACGCCGCGCGATATCGCGCGCGAGGGTCTTCGTGATCCGCTCGTCCGGCGAGCGCTCCATCAGACGCAGGGTGTCGCGCGCGCGGTCGTCGGGGAAGACCTTGAGAAACGGCGACTGCTCGAGCGCCACCGCAAGCGCGACCTTGAGCGCACCGTCGAACACGGGCTCGTTTGTCGTGTTCTCGAAATCCGCAATCACGATCGTGTCCTGCGCCGTGAGCGCCGGTGCACTGGTCGAGACGAAGAACGTCAGCGCGACGGCGATGATTCCCACGGCAGCGGCGACGGCTGCTCCGACGATCCACCGCGAGGATTGGCGAGTCGCGGACTGTGGCAGCTGCGCCGCCATCTCGAGCGCCGACGCCGGGCGCTGCCCCGGGTCGGTCGAGAGCGCCTGCATGATCAGCCGTTCGAGCTGCGGGTCGACGCTCGGAACCAGCGCGGACGGGCGGAGCGGCGGCTTCGTCGCCCCGCTGTGCTTGAACGGGTGCTCCCCGACGAGCAACTCGTAGAGGACGAGCCCCAGCGAGTAGATGTCCGTCTGCGTTCGACAGCGCGGCGCCGACCGTCCGCTGTTCCGGTGCCATGACGCAGGCGTGCCAGTGATCGAGTGGAGCGCCGGCTGCCCCTGTGAAATCGCGATCCCGAAGTCGGTGATGCGCACCAGCCCGTTGTTGTCGATCAACACGTTGGCCGGCTTGAGGTCCCGATGCAGCACGCGCCGAGCGTGAGCGGCGGCAAGCCCGGCGCACAGCTGGCGCGCAATGTCGGCGACCTTTTCAGAAGGAAGCCGGCCGACGCGCCGTATCAGTGCCGCAAGGTCTTCGCCTTCCACCAGCTCCATGGAAAGAAGAGGGCGCCCTCGGCGTTGCCCACGTCGAACACACGACAGACCGCCGGATGCGTAATCTGCCGTGCGATGCGAACTTCGTTGACGATCCGTGCGGCTTCGTCCCCGGCGGCGGTAACTGCAATCAGCTTCAGGGCCACGGGCGTTTGCAGGATGACATCGTCGGCACGCCAGACGTCGCCCATCCCGCCGCGGCCGATTCGCGCCACCATCCGGTAGCGGCCGGCGAACATGTCGCCCGGGGCGAACCGCGCGGCGTCATCCGGCGGACCGGGCGGTTCCGCGCCATCCGAGCCTGGCGTGTCATGGAACTTGAGCAGCGACTCGACCTCCTCGCGCAACGCGGGGTTGTCGCCGCAGGCCTCCGCCAGAAAGGCGATTCGATCCGGTTCCGGTTGGTCGAGCGCGATGAGGAACACGTCCTTCGCGCGCTGGTGCAGCGATGACATTGCGGAGAATGAGGAGTTTACTACCTGATCCGCATGTATTCCTCGCGAGCCTCCTTCTAGGACGCCAAGGCCTGGATCAGCGGTGCTCCAGGCGTCGAAAACCGCTCGTAGTGCTGCACGGCGGCAGGAGTATCCCCGCCGAGCGTGCTGGAGCGGGCAAAGCCCAGAAGTGAAAGTGCGCACAAGGGCGAGGTGGGCGCCTGACCGCGATGGTCGAGGATGCGTGCGAACTGAGCGCCGGCGGCACGCCCGTCCTTCATCGCGAGGTATGCCTGCCCTCGAAGAAACGACGGCCAGAACTCCGCGGCCGGGACCTGATCGTACGCGGCGACGCTTTCCAGCAGCCGCAGCGCGCCTCGCCGAGATCACCACGCCGTCGTGCCCCTATGGCATCGATCACGCGCACCTGGAGGTTCGTGGTCAAAATGGCAGACGAAAACCGGCGCGTGAGTTCCCGGGCACCGGCCAGTGCCTCCGCTTCGGCGGCCGACACAGCGCCAATGCGCGGCTTGCAGCGTTCGAGCGTGAAATTGTCGCGGCCGAGCTCGAGCGCGCGGAACCCTGACGCCGCGACTCCTGACAGTCGCCGGCGATGGCATTCGATCTCGGCATCTTCCGACATCCATTGAGCGGCGAGCTCGCGGTCATCGTTGCGGAGCGCGGCCGCCGCCGCCTGTTGATACAACTCGTGAGCATTGCGGAATCGTCCAGAGGCCGCTGACGCGCGAGCCTCGCCACGTGACGACAGTCGCCGCGTCAGGCGTGTCGCGCGCGCTCGAAACTTCGTGCGCCATCGTCGCCGCATCATTCCTGATGAATGCGAGCACGTACGTCATCCGATGGAGGCCGTTGGTGCTGATGCCTCGGTCGGCCGCGGTCTTCAGTCGCCACGGCGGCGTCATCGAACCGGTTGAGCGCTATGAGCGAGCCCGCGAGATTTCCGTACGGCGGCACGAATTTCGGGTCGAGACGGATTGCATCGCGAAACGCGGCAACCGCACGCTCGTGCTGGCCGAAGTCCCCGACGCCAGCCCGAGGCTGTTGAACGCAAACGCTTCCTCGGATACGTCCGGGTCCAGGTTGCCGCGAGGTCCAGCGCTTTGTCCCATGCCTGCGCCGCGTCAAGGTAATAGCGCCACGAGATGAAGAACCGCTCGCGTTCGCTGACCCGGTCGCGCAGCTCGAACGCCTTCTGCGTGTACGTGGGGGCATCCGCCGATCGACCGGTGTTGCGCAGCACGCCGGACAGGAGCGCCTGCGCCATCGCGAAATGTCGGGTCGAGCTCCAGAGCCCGCTGCGAGGTGCGGAATCGCTTCGACGCGCGGAACCACCCTGCCTTCGTCGAGCGCGAGCGAGTATGCGTGAAGCGCTTCGAGAGACGCTGTCGTCGCTCGCGGCAGGGGAGTGTCGAACCTTCGGATCGATGCGCAGCGACTCTCCGAGTCTCTCGCGCAGGCGTGAGATGGCGGATCCAAGCGCCGTCAGCACCTGCTCCTTCGCGGGCACCTCGATCTGCTCCGCACCATGCTGTCGCCGGTTTCGGCGTCAACCGCCTCGAGTGCAATCACGTAATGCGTGCCGAGACTGGCGATGGATCCGGCAACGAGCGCCTTGAGCTGCTCGCGTCGCGCGATATCGCGGGCGAGCGCGCGCGTGACAGGCTCGTCGGGCGCGCGTTGCATCAGACGCAGCGTGTCGCGCACGCCGCTGTCGGGATACACCTTCAGCGAACGGCGACTGCTCGAGTGCAACCGAGAGGGCGACTTTCAACGTTCCGTCGAACACCGGGTCGCCTGTGCTGTTCGCAAAGTCAGCAAGGACAATCGTGTCCTGATCGCTCAACGTCGGCGAAGTGCGCGAGACGAACAGCGACGACACGATCGCGAAGTATTCCGACGACCGCTGCCAGAAGGCCGCCGGCGACCCACGGCCGCAGCTTCGTCGCGCTTGGCGTTCGACCCACGTCCCGGAGCGCTGCGAGCATGGCGACCGCCGACGGTGGGCGATTCGCTGGATCAGGCGCGATCGCCTGGAGAATGGTCCGCTCGAGTCGCCGGTCGACACCGCGAACCAGCAGCGATGGCCGCGGCGGCTGTGCCGATCGTGGATCGGCTGCCGGGGGCTTGCCTACGAGCAGCTCGTACAGGACGACGCCGACGGCATAGACGTCCGTTCGTTCGGACAACGGCGCACCAGGGACGAATTGTTCGGGAGCCATGTACCCGAGCGTCCCAACGACGGTGTTCGGTCCGGCGTCGTCACGATGCACGGCAATCCCGAAGTCCGTGATCCGGACCGCGCCGTGCTCGTCGAGAAAGATGTTCGCAGGTTTGAGATCCCGGTGCAGAACGCCGTGCGCGTGCGCAGCGGCCAGGCCTGAAAGGATCTGCTGACCAACGTCGGTGACCTTTTTCGGACGGAAGTCGTCCGACCCGACGGAGCAGCGTAGCAGAGGTCTTCGCCCGCCACAAGCTCCATCGTGTAGAACGCCTCTCTCCGGCCTCGCCGACGTCGAACACCCTGCACACGGCCGGATCGGTAATCTGCCGGGCCACCCGTGCTTTCGTTCACGATGCGGGCGCGCGCCTCCGGAGTCGGGGGCGACGATCACTTTCAGCGCCACAGGCGTCCCCAGCACCAGATCGTCGACTCGCCACACTTCGCCCATTCCTCGGCGAGCCAGCCACGTGACGATGCGGTAGCGCCCGGCAAACACGTCGCCTGTGACGAAGCGCGGTGTCTCTAAGGCTGTGGGAGGTAAGGACATCGCTATGGTCGCGAGTCTACCGGCCCGCGCCCTTCGAGTCGAGCGGCAGCCCGCGGCGGTTGCGGGACTCGCGGCGGTATGACGCGTTAGTCAGCGCCACAACATGACATCAAGAGCACGCTCGACCCTCATCGCCATGTGCTGCGCTGCATCCGTGACAGCGCAATTCGTCGGTGGAAAAGCAACCCGCGATGCGTTGTTCCTGAGCTCGCTCGACGTCACGGCGCTGCCGATGATGCTGATCGCGACCTCGATCTTCTTCGATCCTGCTGGTTGGCGCATCGGCACGGTGGTCGGCGCGAGGACGTCCGGCGGCATTCGTGCCTCTGTCGTTCCTGGTCAGCGCGTCCCTGCGTCGTCGTCGAGTTCGTGCTGAGGCCCGCGGCCCCGTCGGCGACGGCTATCGTCGTCTACCTCCCACATATCGGGAATTGGCCCGCTGCTGGCGTCAGGATTCTGGCTGGTCGCGAGCGAGCTTTTCGACCCGCGCAGCGCCAAAGAAGGGTTTCGGCCGCATCGGCGGCGCCGGCACGTGGGTAGGGCTTGCCGGCGCGGTGGTGTCGGAGAGTCGCCGCCCTCTTCGGCGTTCCAGCGATGCTCCTCGTGCTCGCCGCGCTTCAACTCGTGACGGCGTGGATGGGTCTGGAGGCTCGCGCTCTCTTCCGAAAAAGGCGCGAGCTCCGCGGTCGAAGTGCGGGTCGACGCGGATATGACGGCGGCGCGCTCGGGTCTGGTCACCATTGCCGAGCAGCCCCACCTGCGCAATCTCGCGGTGCTGGTCCTGCTCGGAACCACCAGCGCCGCGTTGCTGGAATATCTGTTCAAGGTGAAGGCTGTCGAGGCGTTCGGCCCCGGCGACCAGTTGCTCCGGTTCTTTGCCGTGTACTACGCGGCGACCAGCCTGGTCACCTTTCTTCTCCAGGCACTATCGAGTCGCGCGGTCCTGCAGCGATTCGGACTCGGTCTGACCACGAGCACGCCGTCCATCGCGATTCTGGCGGGCAGTATTGGAGCGCTGGTCGTGCCAGGTTTTGGCGCGCTGCTCGCTCGCGCGCGCCGCGGAAACGATCTTCCGCAATTCGTGGTTCAGAAACGGGTCACGAGCTGTTCTACACGCCCATTCCCGCCGCAGAGAAACGGTCGACCAAACCGCTGATCGATGTGGCCGTCGACCGCCTCGGTGACGCCGTCGGAGGCGGAATGGTTCGGCTGGCGGTGGTCTTTCTGCCTCGCCGCGCACATCGGTGACGATTCTCGCCGCTGCGATCCTCATTGCGTTTGGCGCGGTTCTCGTCGCCAGCAGACTGAATCGCTGGGTACGTCCGTACCCTCGAAACCAGTCTCGTCGAACGCGGAGGCAGCATCGACATCTCATACACGCAGCACTATCCAATGGACACGGTGATCGTCGGCATGCGGGCCATCCGCGCCTCGGCGACCATCGAGCACGTCGAATCGAATACCGCGATCAGCACCCAGTTAATTGACCCCGAGCTCCGCGACATTCTGTCGCTGCGATCGCGCTGAGCGTGACCGGGTGCTCAATGTCCTCTCCCGGGAGACGGGCCTGACCGGGGCCTCTCGTCGCGCAGGTGATCCGCGTTGCTCGCCTGGGATCCCGTTGCGGATTACGCCCTCGTGGTGGCGCTCCAAAAGGTCGCCGAAGAGCGGATTGGGGGAGCTCACCGACGCGCTGCTGGATCCGAATCAGGACGACGTCGTTCGACGTCGGTTGGCACGCGTATTCGCCGCTGCGCGGCGTCTCAGCGGGCGGCCGATGCGCCTGATGCTGGCCCTTGACGATGCCCGATTCGACATCTCGCTTCCAGGCCGCGCGTTCGCTGGCGGCCATCATCAGCTCCAATCCGCGAGTTCACGTCAATCGCGACGCGCGTTAATGCGAGGTGGTCCTCGCCGAGGTGGCCAGTAGGCCGTCCGGTGTGGGGAGAGCCGCCGGCTATTGGACGGGTTCGTCAGCGGATCCATGCTCGACGAGTTCGTTCGTGATCGTGCCGGGCAAAGCCTTGCTCATGCTCTTTACGCTGCTCTCGCTCGTCCTTCCGAGGCAAACCGCTCCAGATCGCATTTCGCAGCCTGAATACGGGCGATACCCAACTTCGCGGGACGGCGCTGGAGTATCTCGAAAACGTCCTGCCGGCTCCGATCCGGCAGGGGCTCTGGCCGTGCCTGGTCCCGTCGCGCGCGGCCCATCGCGCGCAACCGCACGACAAGACGATCGCCAGCCTGCTTCGGTCAAGCTGAATCAATGACCATCAGGAACATCGCCAGGGACCTTGGACACGGCGGCATTGCGGGGTTTCTGGCGTGTTTGACGCGTTACGAGCCAGACACCCACACAGGAGCCTGAGCAATGCCACCAATGACCTCCGTCGACTATCAGCCGCCAACCAGATCCTGGCTCGATCGGACGTTGTCCGTGTTTGCCGATGTGCGAGCCGGCGAAGGGCGAACGCCGTGCTGATGCTCGTCAACATCTTTCTGCTGCTGGTCTGCTATTCGGTCATCAAGACCGTGCGCGAGCCGCTGATTCTGCTGGGCGGCGGCGCCGAGGTCCGGTCCTACGCCGCCGCCGGACAGGCGCGCTGCTCGATCGGCTTCGTGCCGCTCTACAGCTGGTTCGCCTCGCGCGTGAGCCGCGCGAAGCTGCTGGTCGGCGTGACGCTGTTCTTCGTCGCCTGCATCGAGCTGTTCGCGCGTGGCGGTCGCCGCCGTCTGCCGTATGTCGGCGTGGCCTTCTTCATCTGGGTCGGCATCTTCAACATGTCGCTCGATCGCGCAGTTCTGGTCGTTCGCCAACGACATCTACAGCAAAGAGGCAGGCAGCCGCCTGTTTCCCGATCATCGCGATCGGCATGACGGCGGGCGCGCCGCTCGGTTCGCTCGTGGCGGGACGCCTCTTCAAGTCGGGCATTCGCGCCGCAAGCGATCCTCCAGATCGCCGCCGCCCTGCTGCTCGTTCGAGCGTCGCTCTTCTACCTGTGGCTGAACCGCCGGGATCGAACGCCGTTCGCGCCCGGCAGCGAAGCGATGACGTCGGCCGGCGGCGGATTCGGACTCGTGCTCGGCAACAGCTACCTGCGGCTGATCGCGCTCCTCGTCGTCCTGCTGAACGTGGTCAACACGACCGGCGAGTACCTGGTCGCGCGCATGCTCGACCACTCCACGTCGGCGAGCTCGCGCTGGCCGACCCCACGTTCAACAAGCAGGCGTTCATCGGCGTCGTTCAGCGGCGACTACCAGTTCTGGGTCAACGTCGTCGCCTTCGCTGCTCCAGGCGTTCGTCACCTCGCGCCTGCGTGAAATATCGCGGCCTGCGCGGAGCGCTGCTCGCTCTGCCGCTGATCGCGCTGGGCGGCTACGCCGATCGTCGCGGCCGGCGTCGGCTTCTCGGTCGTGCGCTGGATCAAGACCGCCGAGAACGCGACCGACTACTCGATGATGAACACGGCGCGTCAGCTGCTCTGGCTACCGACGAGCCGCGAAGAGAAGTACAAGGCGAAGCAGGCGATCGACACGTTCTTCGTGCGCGGCCGGCGACGTGCTGTCGCGCCGGCGTCGTCTACCTCGGCACGCAGCGTGCTCCACCTCGACGTTGCAGCAGTTCGCTGTTGGGAACATCGCGCTGACGCTCGTCTGGCTCGGCGTGGCGCTGATCGATCCTGCGTCCGCGGTACGCGTCCCCGCGGATCGCGCTCCGGCCGCTCGCACCGGCCGCAGCCGCGATCGCGCTGCTGCCTGATCGCCTCACCAGCGCTGGCGCAGGAGACCCGGGAAGAGCAGCTTGCCGCACAGCGCGCCGACAAGAGCCTCCATCTGCATCCGTACCGGCCCGACCGCGCTCGAGGGTCGTCTTCGCAAGGTTGAATCGACGCTCTTCGATGTTCGGCCGGGAAGGTCTGTATCCCTTCGTCGGCAGCGCGGTCGAAGGGAGGCGGTGTCGCGTTCGGCCCCGGCTACCGGCGGCATTACTGCGGACACCGGCATCTTCGATGCGCATGGCGCCTGGTCCGTGCGGAATTTCAAGGCGGCCGATGCGTCACTCATGCTGCCCGCCCTGGCGGATGGCCGTGTTCGCGTGACACTCGGCGCGAGCCGCGTCGATGCACCACGCCTTGCGTTCTACGGGACAGGGAATGCATCGAACGGCGACCGCCAGGACTTCAGCTACGCCGCGACGACGGTCGGCGTCTCGACGACCCGTTCAGGCGACGAGGCCGTTTGCCGTCGGCGGCGGGTTCGATTCGGTGCGGATGGAAACGAAACTGGCTGGAGCGGCACTCGATCCGGCCTACGGCCGGAGCCGGCTCTTTGCCCAGATCGACTCGTCACGATCGCCGGGCTATACGCGACGCGGCGGACTCTATCGCATCGACTGGTCGGATTATCGACAGGCAAACGGCAGCAGCGCGTTCCGTCGAACGGACGCCGAGGTGCAGCAGTTTCTCCCGATCCTGCGCGAGAACTGGGTCATCGCGCTGCGCGCGCTCGCGTCCACCACGCAGACCTCCGCCGGTCATGACGTGCCCTATTTCCTCATGCCGGATCTCGGGGAAGCGAAATGCTTCGTGGTTATCCATCGTGGCGCTTCCGGGATCGAAACAGACTGCTCGTCACCGGCGAGTACCGCTGGACCGCCGGACCGCTTGTGGACATGGCGCTGTTCCTCGACGCTGGACAGGTCGCTCCACGAGCAGCGGACTTCGACTCGGGAAGCTTCAAGAAGACGTACGGCATCGGACTCACGCTGCATACGTTGACGACCGCCGTGACGCGCATCGATCTCGCGCGGACGCCAGCGGGCAACAGCATCGTCTTCTCGGTCGAGCCCGAGCTTCTGAAATACCACGAACACCTTCGTCAACCGTCAACACATGAGGATCCGTCAATGACACCCCTTCAATGCGAAAGTCCGCTGCCGCGCTGGTTGCGGCAGTGTGCTCACGCTCTCCGCGATCGGGACCGCGGCGACCTCGAGGTTCTTCGATGACGATCCGATCTGGGTGGAGCGCGACACCCAGGACGCGTCGGGAATGAAGCCGATGGAGATCAGCCTGTTCGTCGACCTGACCTCCAACGCTCGCTGAAGGGACGGATCCGGAGACAGGCGTTCGAGCGCAGAACCTCAACTCAGTCGACGAGGTGCCCGACTCCAGCTGGTTCACCAACCGGGCGGGCCAGCGTCTTCTGACGGCCGAGGAGGTCGAAGCCGGGCCTGATACGAGCGCCGGACCTGCTCCCGGTATCTGGACCGTCAGTTCGTCGAAGAGCGACGGGATCACGCCGGGATTCACGATCAAGGACTCGAGTGGCGAGCGGTGGTTTCTGAAATTCGATCCGCCTGGCTATCGCGGGATGTCGACAGGGACCGAGGTGACCGCCACGAAACTGATGTGGGCACTCGGTTACAACGTTCCGGAGAACCACATTGCCTACGTGCGCCGCTGGCAGCTCGTCGTCGGCGACGGTGCGACGTTCACACCGCGCGGCGGCAAACGCCGCACGATGCGCCTCCGATGACATCGACGATCTGCTCGAGGCCACGAGCCAGGAGAAAGACGGGACCTACCGTGTCGTGGCGAGCCGGGCGCTTCCCGGGAAACCCATCGGCCGGCTGCGTTTCGTTGGCACGCGACCCGACGACCCGAACGACATCATTCCGCACGAGGACCGCCGCGAGTTGCGCGGATACGGCGTGTTCGCGGCGTGGCTGAACCATGTCGACGCGAAGTCGATCAACTCGCTCGACACGCTGGTGTCGGAAAACGGCCGCGCACACGTGCGCCACAACCTCATTGATTTCGGCTCGGCGCTCGGCAGCGGTGGAGTGGCGCCCGCTGATTACTGGGCCGGAGAGGAATCCCTCGTGGAGCCGCGCGGCATCGGAAGCAGCTCGCCGGATTCGGCTTCTCGTTCCCCAAGTGGCATACCGCGGCCTATTACGAGTCGCCAGCCATTGGACGCTTTCCGGAGAGCAATGCTGATTTCAATCCAGACTCGTGGAAGCCGCGCGTGCGCAACCAGGCTTTTGTGAACGCCCGCGCGGACGACAAGTTCTGGGCTGCTCAGAAGCTCGTGGCGCTGACGACGCCGCTGCTGCGTGCGGCGGTTCATGCGGGGCAGTTTGGCGATCCGGCGGCGGAGGAGTTTCTCGTCCGCGCGCTGGGCGAACGGCGCGACGCGATTGCGCGCGCGTACCTGACGGCGATCAACCCGATCGTCGATCCCACCCTGGACAGCGACGGAAGCCTGACGTTCAGGAACGCCGCGGTCGACGGCGCGTTTGGCCGCGCGCCCGCGGTTATCGTGCCGTCTGGTCGGCGTTCGACAACGCGACCGGCGCGACCGATCGCATCGCGGAAACGTCGGATGTGAGCACGCGTCTGCACGCGCCGGCCGGACTGCCTCAGCGAGATGGAGCGCTTCATCAAAGTTGAACTCGAGCGCGTTGGATGCACCGTATGCGTCGTGGGAGACGCCAGTGAATGCCTACTTCCGACTTCGCGACGGGAACTGGCGTCTCGTCGGATTCGAACGAATGGCCGAACAACAACAATGACGAGGCTCTCAATGTCCACTAACGATGTCGAAGCGCGCAGCGCTTCCTTCTCTTCATCGGCGCGTGCAGCGAGCGCGCCAGCGTTCGCGCAGTCCCGGAGCGCACCGTCAGGATGCGGCAGTGCACCGGGCACGAGGCAGCTGTTTACGGGAACCATCGGCGATTTCCGCCAACTGCCGTCGCGCGGCTCGCTCGGCATCATGACGCTTGGGACGGCGGCTGCGATCGGCACTCATGCGGTTGACGCCCGACGACTCGCGCCTTCGCGGGCGAGACAGAGTTGCGCAGCACGTTCAAGTCTGGCGCCGTGCTCGGCGGCACCCCGCTGCAGATGGGTGCCGCGTTTGCGAGCTACGCGATTGGCCGCGCACTCACAAGCCGTGTGCCGCCAGCGTCGGAGCGGATCTCGTGCGGGCGCAGCTGGTCGCACAGGGGCTGACCTTTGCATTGAAAGGCACGACCCGCCGGCTAAGGCCCGAAGGCAAGGGCTTTTCGTTCCCATCGGGCCACACCACCGTCTCTTTCGCGTCGGCCACCGTGGCTTCCAGCAGCATTTCGGGTGGAAGATCGGGCTTCCAGGCCTACGCCGTCGCCTCGTACGTCGCCGCGTCGCGAGTCCAGATGAAACGTCATTACCTGAGCGATGTGACCTTCGGTGCTGCGCTCGGGATCATGGCGGGCCGGACGGTGTCGATTGGGCACGGCCGGCGGTTGCTCATCACGCCGATGGCCACGGACGGGGGGCCGCGGCCGGATTTACCTGGGTCGGACGTCGATAGCGCTCGAACGAGCGTGCTACGATCCCTTTCACCCGGCACATGGCTGTGTGGAAGGTGTTCATACGCGCGTTTCTTGCCGCGGTGGTGTCATCGTGCCCGCATTCGCGTTTGCCGCGGATACGGGCACGGTCTCTGGCTTCGGTATTCGATCAGAACGGCGAGCCGGTCGCGGACGCGACGGTTAGATGCCGCGGGCGCAAGCCTGCCGGCCGGGCGGACCGTTTCTGACCGGCGCAAACGGGACGTTCAGGTTTGAATACCTGCTTCCCGGCGATGCGAGATCTCGATCGAAAGCGGCGCGGCGCGGGTGCGCGTGCGCCGGGCGGTGGTGGGAGGTGGGGAAGGATACACAGCTCGACTTCGTTGTCGGTCTCGAGGTGAACGAAGCGGTCACCGTCACGGCAGCCAGCCCCGTGGTCGACGTCAAGTCAACCGAAGTCAGCTTCAACTTCAAATCCGAGCACGCTCAGTGCGTTGCCGCTCGAGCGCATCGTATCGCGGCATGTTTCAGCTGGTGCCGGGCGTCGCGGACAATCGCACTTCGACCGGGCCTTCCGCGGGAGGAACGCGGCAGGACAATCCACGCACTGCTCGACGGCGCGAACATCACGAATCCTGCGTACGGGCACTGAGCGGGGAGGTCAATCAGCTCGATATCGCGGAAGTGAATGTGAAACGCGCGGGCATCAGCGCGGAATTCGGCCGGACGGGCGGTGTCGCCGTCACCAACGCTGTCAGCCGCAGTGGCTCGAATACGCTGTCCGGCGTCGCCCGCTTCGATTGGCTGCCGCGAGAATCTCGTGAACGCGTACAGCTGCCGCAGGATCTCGCGTCGATTGGGGGTGCGATCGGGCGCCTTGCGCGACCCGCTGCTGACGACCGAAATCAATCCTGCCGGCGGGATCGGCGGGCCGATCATGAGGGACCGCATGTTCTTCTCATGCGTCGGCCGCTACAGCCGCGAAGCGAAAATGGAATCGCTTCAACAAGGTCGGCGTTCCGCTCTGCCTCGACGAAGTGCGCACAGGGCCAAGAGCTCTATGGAAGGTGACCGCCGTGCCGACGATGGCACATCAGCTCACCGTTGGCTTCCGGAATCATCCCAACCACGTCGAGGCACGCTTCGCTGAATGCAGATGCCGCTCCCGGCGTCGCGTCCTCGACGGACAACGGCTTCCGAATTGGCACCGTAGAGTGGGCGAACTCTCATGACGCGCAGCACCGCCTTGAACGTCCGCTACCTGCATATGAACGAACTCAACGAGGACGTTCCGGTCACCAGTCTCGGCTACCTTCCCGCTCGTCGACCCGAACAATCTCGTGGCGATGGGCCAATACACGGATCCCGCTCAGGCGAACCTCGTGATTGGCGGCGGCGCGTTCGGCAACACGCAGAATTACCGCCGTCATGAACTCCGCGGGACGTTGAGCGCGCTTCTTCGATGCGGGAAAGAGCAGTCATGCGGCAAGGTGGGAGGCGGCTACGAGTTCACCGAGGAGCAATTCAACCGCGTGGCGAACGGATGGGGGCGATCGTCAACGTCACGCAGAACGGCGTCCCCGCGCTCCGGGCGCGCTACTACACACCGCAGGCCGCGCAGCGCGGCCAGGGCGTGCACGTACTCGCTGTTCGCCCAGGACGACGTCAGCCTGGGAACCCGCGTGTCCGTCAACGCAGGGCTTGCTCCTGAATCGCGATGAGTTCTCGCAGAACGTCAAAGGGAGCGGCGGTTGTCCTGTCAACCATCACGCTGAAAGGTGGCGCGGCCGTCTACGAATCGCGCGGCGACACCTGCAACATTCCTGCGGTTCGGCTTCTGCGACGAAGATGCAGCCGCGTCTCGGGGTCAGTTACCAGCTTCGCGAAGGGAAAGAGCGACAAGGCGTACGCGAACTGGGGCCGCTACTACACGATGGATCAGAAATCGAGCGGCGCGCAGCCTCGCGCCGAGCCGGATTTTTCAGACGCAGACGATTTTCGATCTGTCCGGGACACATCCTTTCGAGCGGCCCGCTCGCCGCCGACGACCGGCAAGCTGATCGATCCTGCGCTCGAGCCGATCTACAACGACGAAATCGTGCTCGGCTACGCGCACGCCGTTCAGCCGGCTGCGTACAGCGTCGACGTCTTCTTCATGTCCCGCACGATGCACAACTTCATCGAGGACGTCCCGTCGCGACTGAATGGCACGGCGCCGGACAGCGGCCGTTCGTCGCCGACAACCTGCCGTGCCCGGCGTTTGCGGCGTGCCAGTCCGCTGATGCGCGCGACGCTGCATGCGGGCGCGTGACGGCCGCGGTTCGGAGACAGCTGGCCAACGGCGTGGTCGGCCGACGTGAGCTACACGTGGAGCCGTTTCGAGGGAACTTCGACCTCGATTACTCGCGACCGTCGCCGTTTTCAACACGTCGTCGTTCATTCAGGACGGGCCGGGGACCAACGTCGAGGATCCGAACAGGTTCGGTCCCTCTGCGGAAGATCGTCCGCACGTGTTCAAGGTGTTCACGCTCATACCAGGTGAGCAGCCGCCTCACGGCGTCGGCTATCCTGCGGGCTCAGAGCGGAACGCCGTGGGCAGCCAGGGCGCGCGATTGGGAAGGCGCCGTCCTGAATTATCTCGGAGCCGGCGGGCAGTCATCGCAACCCGGCGTGGACGAATCTCGACCTGATGGCGGCGTGCCGGCTGCCTCTCGCGGCCGCGCGCGCACTGTCTGTGGAAGCGCGCCTGCTGAATGTTTTCAACAACCGGACGCGCCTGCGGACCGATTCGCAGCAGTACCTGGATCTGCGAATGACGCCAACGCCTCCATATTTCGCTCCGCACGAGCACGGTCAATCCGTTCTTCCGGCACCGGTAACGCGTATCGCCCCACCGCGCCGGCTGCTAATATCGGCCTCGTCGCCCAGTTCTGATCGTCCGATCCTTCCAGCGCTGACTCGGTTTCGTCAGTGTCCTCGAAAAATGACCTCCGACCCCACTTACGGCGTTACATCTCGCGGGGTCTTCCCCCGGATGTCGCGTTACCCATTGAACCGACGGTAGAACCGGGTTGCGGGGTTTTCGCGCGGTTGGCGCGTTAGAGAAGACGCCGCCAGTCGCGGCGATTAAAGGAGAGTGCAATGCCAGACGTCATCGCTCCAGCGACGCGGGCCCCGCGGAGCCGCGTAACGGCGTCAACACGCCGGACTCTGCTCGCCACGATCAACGCCGTCAAGGAGATGCCTGCATCTCGCGAAGTTCCGGTTTCGCGCCAGCAATCGGTGGATGAGCGGCACCTACAGCGAGTCTCGCGTCGAGTCGTTCAGCGGCGCGGGCGGAGAACACACGCATCAGACCGCAGTTCCGCTACGGCGCCGATCATCCCGCCGTGCTGGCGTGGGTCAGGACCGTGGTCCGACGCCGATCGAATTCCTCCTGCACGGGCTGGCGTCGTGCATCACCGCAGGCATCGGCAACATCGCGGCGGTTCGTGGGGTGACTCTCACGTCGGTGGAGTCGCGCGTCGAAGGCGACATCGACCTCCGCAGGCATCCTGGGGCTGTCGGACACAGGTCCGCAACGGCTACGAGCGCATCCGCATCAGCTTCGACTATCGCGGGCGACGCGCCGCCGAGAAGCTGCGCGAGATCGTTCGAGCAGTCGTGCGCACCGCTCGGCGGTGTTCGACGTGCTCACCAACGGTGTGCCGGTCGACGTCAGCGTCAACACTCGTTGAGGCGCATCGTGCCGCGCACGACGGCGGTCATCATCGGCGCCGGACAGGCAGGGCTCGCCATGAGCCGCTGTCTGTCCGAGCTCGGCATCGAGCACGTCGTGCTCGAACGTGGGCAAGCTGGCGCAGCGCTGGCGCAGCCACAGCTGGGATTCGCTCCGCCTGCTGACGCCGAACTGGATGACCCGCCTTCCGGGATTCCAATACGACGGCCACGATCCGGACGGCTTCATGTCGGTCCCGGAGCTGATCACGTTCTTCGAACGCTACGCCGTCACGTCGCGGCCACCGCTCGCTCACCGACACGACCGTGCGCAGCGTTGAACGATCGCGGCACCGGCTTCCGCGTCGTCACCAACGGCGCGGCTGGCTGGTCGGCGCTTCCGTGGTCGTGGCCGACCGGATACTGCGGATCTGCCGGCCGTGCCCGCCGCGAGCCGCGGGCTGGCGCCGTCGATCCGCGCAGATCGTGCCCGCGGACTACCGACGTCCCGAACAGTTGCCGGCCGGCGGCGTCCTCGTCGTCGGCGCGTCTTCCACCGGCGTGCAGCTCGCCGACGAGATTCAGCGCTCCGGACGGCAGGTCACGCTGGCCGTCGGCCGTCACACGCGATTGCCTCGACGCCACCGCGGACGCGACATCCTCTGGTGGCTGGATCGGCTCGGCGTGCTGAGCCAGAGCAGCCGACGCCGTTCACGGATATCGAGCGTTCACGCCGCCGGCCGTCCCTTCAGCTGGTTGGCAGACCGGATCATTCGTCTCTCGACTTGGCGGTGCTGCACGACCGAGGTGTTCGGCTCGTGGGCCGGCGTCCGCGACATCGACGGCCATCCGCGTGAGCCTCTGCCGACGATCTCGTGGCCACGACCGCCGCAGCGGACATCAAGATGGCTGAGATCCTGATGCGGATCGATCAGTTCATCGCCACAACCGGCGTCGCCGCCGCGTCGCCCGAGCCGTTCAACCCGACATGGCCCCTCGCTGCCGACACCGCCCGACAGCCTCGATCTGAAGGACGAGCGCATCAATACGGTGATTTGGGCCACGGGCTATCGACGCGCGTATCCGTGGCTGGCGTGTCCCCGTGCTCGATGCTCGCGGCGAAATCGATCACGCACGGCGGGCGCGACCTCGGAGGCCGGGCTCTACGTGCTCGGCCTGAATTTCCAGCGCCGGCGGAACTCCAGCTTCATCGACGGCGTCGGCGACGACGCATGGGTGATCGCGCAACGAGATCGCTCAGCTCGATGGCCCGCGTGCGCGTTGCGTAGGATGAGCATGTCCATGAGATTGACGCCGTCATCGTCGGAGCGCGCGTGCGCGGGGGCGGCGACCGCCCTGTTGCTCGCACGGGCAGGCGCGCGGGTGCTGCTGGTCGACAAAGGCGTGTACGGCACCGACACGCTGTCGACACACGCGCTGATGCGAGGCGCCGTTCTGCAACTGCATCGCTGGGGCGTGTTGCCCGCCATCGTGGCGGCCGGCACACCGCCGGTGCACTCCACCACGTTCAGCTACCGCGAGCAGGACATCACCGTGCCGATCGAGCCGAGGTTCGGCGTCAGCGCGCTGTATGCGCCGCGCCGGGCGCTGCTCGACCGGACTCTGGTCGACGCCGCCGCGGACAGCGGAGCAGAGGTCAGCTACGGTGTTCAGTGTCGACGATGTGATCATCGACGATCGCGGGCGCGTGCGCGGGATCACGGCTGTTGCGGGCGGCACGCGTCACCGCATCGAAGCCGACATCGTCATCGGCGCAGACGGACTGCACTCGACGATCGCACAGCGCGTTGGTGCGGCCCGCGTTGTCGAGGGCCGGCACTCGACCGGAGTCCTCTACAGCTATTGGGAAGGGTTACCCGTGGACGGCTATTACTGGCGGTTCCAGACGGGTGCGAGTATCGGCGCCATTCCCACCAACAACGGTGCCACATGTGTGTTCGCGTCGGTGCCGTCGCGGACGCTTTCGCGCCGAGATTCGCGGTGACGCCTCTTCGGCATACCGTCGGCTGATTCGCGAGGTCTCGCCAGTGTTCGACGCGCGGCTCGACGAGGCACGCCGGGTGGAGCCTGTTCGTGGATTCGGCGGGCATGTCGGTTTCATCAAGCGCAGCACCGGGCCCGGATGGGCGCTCGTCGGCGACGCCGGGTACTTCAAAGATCCGCTCACCGCCCACGGCATCACGGACGCACTGCGCGATGCAGAATTGCTGGCGCGCGCGATCATGCAGGGGACGACCGCCGCGTTTGACGGACTACGAGACGACGCGGCACGATCTCTCGCGCCGGTTGTTCGACATCACCGACGACGATTGCGTCGTTTGCCTGGACCGACGAACGAAGTGCAGTCGCTGCATCGCGCATTCAGCGCCGAAATGTCGCGCGAAGTGCGCGCACTTGCCGCCCTGGAGCCACTCACATGTCGATTGCCGTCTGGCCAGCGCGCCTCCCGTCAGCCTGACGCTCACCGCGCGAACACGTCCGCACGCTACGCGGAGCTGTCGGGCGATTACAACCCGCTGCACTTCGACGAGGCGATTCGCCGCGCGTACGAAGATTCGGCCGTCTCGTCGTGCAGGGTGGTCTCACCACGGGTCTCGTCCATGCGCTGGTTGCGATGGACATGCCGGGACCCGGCACGCGTGTTTCTGAGTCAGAACTGGAAGTTCACCGCGCCGGTTTACATCGGCGACACGATCAGCGGCCGAAGCCGAGGTCCTGTCCGTGCATCCGTCAGAAACCGGTGACCGGAACTGCGCGTGCAGATCACGCGCGAGCGACAGCACGACCGTTCTCGAGGGGACGGCCTGGTGCTTCACATTCCGGCCGGACGTTCCGTTGAAGCAAATCAAGCAACCCGCATTCATATTGGAGGAACACATGAACGCAAGATCTCGAAGCCCTCGCCGCCCGCCTCGAGGCCGAGCGCAACCGCACTCGCCGCCTTTGCGGCCACGCTTTCCGAAACAGAGTGGGAGACGCGCGTTCCCACGACGGACGGAAGGTCGGCGTCGTGGTGCATCACGTGGCCAGCGATATGCCGATCGAGCTTCACCTCGCGCAGCTACTCGCCGCCGGCAACCCAATCACCGATCGTGGCGTGGGACGCCGTCCACGCGATGAACCGTGCCCATGCAGCGAAGCATGACGACGTGACAAAGGAAGCCACGCTCGCCCTGCTGGCACAGAGCAGTGCCGCGGCGGCAGCAGCAATACGTGCTCTGAGCGAGACAGAGCTCGATCGCGCCGCGCCCGTGTCGCTCAATGGCGATGCTCCGCTCACATGCCAGTTCATGCTCGAGGATCATGCCGTGCGTCCACAGTTACCACCACCTCGCCCGGATCCGATCAGCGCTCGCGCGTTAGCGGGATGGCCCGTTTCAGGTCGATCGACGGGTATTTGGCGAGGTAGTGGGAAAGCGCGCGGGGACTGATGCCCATGAGCCTCGCGGCGTGTTGTTTGACCGTCGACATTTCGAGCGCCCGGCGAAGCGTCTCGCATTCGACCCATTCGATGTTCTGGCGCAGTTTCAGGGAGGGAACGCCAGACGTCCGGAGGTCGGCCTTCGCCTCGAATGTGACGGCATCACGAGTGATCGTGAGACCGGTCGTCAACACGACGGCGCGCTCGATCGTGTTTTCGAGCTCGCGCACGTTGCCTGGCCAGTGATGCTCCTGGGCGACGACATCACGCCGTCCTCGAGCGCGTCGATCGACTTGCCGCTCCGCGTCGCATGTTTGCGGGTGAAGTGCTCCACCAGCATTGGAATATCCTCGAGGCGTTCGCGAAGCGGCGGCACGACGATTGGGACCACGTGCAGGCGATAAAACAGATCGTCCTGGAACAGCGCCCTCGTCGACGAGCTGACGGAGGTTGCGATTGGTCGCCGCGATCACGCGACACGTCCACGTGCTCTGTCCGTTCCGCGCCGAGCGGCTCGATCTCGCGTTCCTGCAGCACGCAGCAGCTTGGCCTGCGAGGCCGATGCTCATCGTTCCGATCTCGTCGAGGAAGATGGAGCCGCGATTGGCCAGGGAGAACTTGCCTCTCTTCGTGCCGGTGGCGCCGGTGAATGCTCCTCTGACATGGCCGAAGAGCTCTGATTCCAGCAGGGTCTCGGGAATGGCCGCACAGATTGACCTTGATGAACGGCATGTCGCGCTGCGCGCTGCGATCGTGGACGGCACGGGCCACCAGTTCCTTGCCCGTGCCGGTTTCGCCCGTGATCAGCACGGTGCTGCGGGTCGCCGACACCAGCTCGATGCGACGGATCACGTCGGCGATGGCGCGGCTGTGACCCACGATGCCATACGGATGAACCTTCACAAGTCTCTCCTCGCCGAGTTGCAAAGCCGCGGTCCTTCAGTTGAAGGCGGTTACGGCGTCCGTCGCGTAACCTGATCGACTGTATCCAGACGTTTGCATGCCTGAAGCAATTGGGTCCAGATCGGAATCCGACACGATCATCTTGGCCGTGAAGGACTCGATGTTCCGCGTCGCCCTGACGGTAGAAGTCGGCCAGCAGTCGCAACGGTCTTGTCCCCTGTGAAGCGCCGTCTTGACCGCGTCGAGCCGGTGCATTGGAACATCGTGGATGTGAGCAGGCGCTGCCGTGTCCAGCGCACTCCCGCTCCCTCTGCACATCCGACCGGACTGCCCGAGACTAATGTTCGAGAGGCATCTGAAGCCGCCGCCTGAATTGACAAAGCTTCCGTCCTTGAAACTTCGATCCAGATTGTGACACGCCGCCAGTCATTTCCGCCGCGCGCCCGCCGGAAAAGCCCGAAATGCGACTCGCGTTAAAGCCAAATGCCTGGTTTGCTGCGCCGAAGACCCAGCCTCGATGCCTCCGACGATCGCCAGCGCCGATAAATCACTGCTGCGCTGTTTTCACCATCTCCTGCACTTTCCTTTCATAGTGTGCGCTTGTCGGCTGCGCTGCGGGAATCGCAGCACGCGTCCACACATCACCTAATCCGCGGACACCCTCGAATATTCCAGGACGACCGGCGCCCGGTGCGTCAGTTCGTCCCGCAGCGCGCCGCGGGGCGCTCGACGCGCGCAGGATAGGCCGGACATGACGGTTCCAATGCGCATCCCCATCACATCAGCCAGCTCTCGGCAGGACAGCCCCTCGAGCTCGCGGAGCACGAGCAGTTCACGAAAACGATCGGGCAGGTTGCTCATCGCCCGCGCGATCAACGCGGCGTCATCGGTTCGAAGCAACAGCGTTTCAGGATCGGATGCCGGTCCGAGCGCCGCTGTGTTGCTCTTCATCGAACGGGATCGGTTTGTGCCTGAAACGCTGTGGCCGCGCCAGTCGAAACAGGTGTTGCGAACAATTCGTGAGGAACCAGGCACGCCCATTTCCGCCAGTAAATGTCCGAAAGTATCGAAAGGCCCGCAGCGATGCCTCCTGCACGACATCTTCCGCATCGTGCTCATTCCGCATCAGCCAGCGCCGCCAGCCGATGGGCGGCATCGAGATGGGGCAGGACGACGTCGTCAAAGACTCTCACCGGTGTCGCGGTCGACAGATTGCGTTACTCATGCGAGTGCTCTGATGACGTGCTGGAGTCCCTGCTCGAGGGTGGGATATTGGAAGCGGAACCCGATTCCGCGTAGTCGGATGTTCGAGAAGACGCGCGTCGGCCTGGATGTCCTCGGCGAGGAGCGGGTCGACGACGAACCGGGTCGCTGACCGCGGGCATCAGCCACAGGCGTAGTGGGCGGTTTGCGAGATGGGCGAACGTTCCCGCGAACTCCCGCATCCTGATCGGATCGCTGTTCACGAGGAAATATCGGCCGCCCGCTTCGCCGTGCTCGGCGAGATGCACCAGCGCGCGGGCGCAGTCGTCGACGTGAATGGGCGACACCCAGCGTCCGGTCTTCCCAAACTGCACCACCCGCCGGCCCGCCATGACCGGGTCGATGACGCGTTCACGAAACCACGAGCCGTTGCCGTACACCCATCCGGGGAACGCGGTGACGATCGGCAGGCCGGCGATGACGTATCCGCCCGACGCGATCGAGCGCGGGCATGAGACGGCGTCCCCACGCGGACGGCCGAGGCGGTCGGTCCTCGGTGATTGGACGCGGGCCGGTCGCGCCGTAACACGCTCGTGTCTGCGACGTACACAATCCGCCGCGTCGCGCCCGCCGTCACGCGCGTCGAGGAGGTGCGCATCCATCAACACCCGCGCGCGTGCGATCGATCCGCGCGCGTCTCCATCGTCACGCGCGGCCAGCGCATGCGGTTCGGCGGAAGATGGAAGACCCAGTCAGCCGCCGCCTCGTCCTGCCACTGACCCGGTTCGAGCAGGTCGCCCATCACGGGTACCGCTCCGGCACGACGCACGCGCTGCGCCGCCTCCGCGCACCGCGCGAGACCGAACACCTGATGGCCACGGGCAACGAGGACCTTGACCAACTCACGTGCCGATGAATCCAGCGGCTCCCGTCACAAACGCCGTCGGTCGCGCGTCGCCTGTCATGCAAGCCAGTGTGGAGTCACCGCGAGCCGGCGAACACCGACATCACCCACACAGCACCTCATGCACGCCCGTGCAGGACGCAGCAGTAAGATGGATGGCCGATGAGAAGGTGGCGCTCCAGGGTCATTTGGCGCGCAGCTCAAAGCGCTCCGCGAGGCTGCGGGCTTCACGCAGGAGGAGCTCGCGACGATTTCAGGGCTTGTCGGTCCATGCCGTGAGCGCGCTGGAGCGCGGGCGAACGCGCGGCGGCCCCACGTCGAAACCGTGCGCGCGCTGTCCGCCGCACTAGACCTGACTGGTGCGACGCGTGACGCGCTCCTCGAGAGGCTCGGGCGCGCCTGCTCACAACGTGGCGGTCGATGAACTGAGCGGCATGTCGCTGCCTCTGGCTCTCACCGTCCTGCTCGGTCGTGACGAGGACGTACAGACCCTACGGAGTTGGCTCGCTGATCCCGCAGCCCGGCTCGTGACGCTCACTGGACCCGGCGGCGCCGGGAAGACGCGTCTCGCGCTGGAGGTTGCCCGACGGATTGCGGTCGAACGCGCGGCCCGTGTGGTGTTCGTCCCGTTGGGCGCCATTCGCGATGCGGCGTTCGTCGCGGCCGCGCGATCGCCGAGGCGCTCGGCCTCGTGGACATCAGCGCGCTCGACTTGTCGAAGCGCGTCAGGGCCTCGTGCGACGGGCACCCGACGCTTGCTCGTGCTGGACAATTTCGAGCAGGTCCTGGAGGCGGCGCCATTGGTCGCTGAGCTCCTGGCATCGGTCGCGGCACTCAGCGTGCTGGTTACGAGCCGCGCGCCGCTGCAGCGTGCGAGGCGAGCGGGAATACGTCGTCGGCCCGCTGTCATTGAACGTCGCCGCAGATGCGCTGTCGCCCGCCGATCTGGCGCGGTCTCCGCGGTGCGACTGTTCGTGGAACGGGTTCGGGACGTGCAGCCTGACTTTCGCCTGACGTCCGCGAACGGGCCAACCGTGACCGCCATCTGTCGCCAGCTTGATGCACTCCCGCTCGCCCTCGAGCTGGCGGCCCCGTGGCTGAAAGTGCTGACACCGGAAGATCTGCTCCGGCGCCTCGCGCAGGACGTTCTGTTCTCGACCGTCGGACCGCGCGATCTCCCCGAACGCCAGCAAACGATGAACGCGACGGTTGCATGGAGCTATCAACTCCTGGCTCCGACCGAGCAGCGGGTATTCCGCCGACTCGGCGCACTGTCGGGCGACTTTCCGATTGAAGCCGCCTCCGCAGTCTTGGCTGGCCGTGAGGGCGCGTTGTCGGGAAGCGACGACGCGCTCGGGGCCGCAGCCGGCTTGATCGGCAAGAGTCTTCTGCGGCGAGCGGAGAGCTCGGTAGCAACTCGTCCGCTCTATCGCATGCTCGAAACAGTGCGGGCGTACGCCGCGCTCGAGCTCAGCGCCGCGGGCGAGCGCGACGACGCCATGGAAGGCCTGGTGCGCTACTGCATCGATGAATCCTCGCTGGCGGCGGAAGGGCTGGTCGGCCACGCGCAAGGCGAATGGCTCGGATCGCGTGCGCGACGATCTCGAGAACTATCGCTGCGCGTTGATGTGGCTCATCGAGGGCGGTCGTTCCGTCGAAGCATCCCGTATCGTCTACCGGCTATTCTTCTTCTGGGTCATACGTGGCCACGCCAGCGAAGGCCTCGAGTGGTACGAACGGATGCTCGCGCCTTCCATCAACGCCGCCAGCCGTGGAATCGAGGGCGCTGGTTGGAGCGGCGGTGATGCGAGTACACACAAGCCGAGTTCGGAAAGTCACGCACCGCCGTCACGCGCGCTCACGCTCGCCTCCAGTGCGGTCGACCGGGATTGGGTGCCAGTAGCAGAACTTCGCCGGGGCACCTCGAACACATAAGCGGAAATGAGGAGGCTGCGCTCGACCACTATGCCCGCAGTCTCTGAGGAATCCTGGACCGATCGCAAGCCCCTGGCCGGTTGGGAATGCGCTGACCGGGATGGCGAGGGTCGCGCTCGCGACGGGCGATTCTCGACCAGGCGGAGCGATTACTCGCGAGGCCGAGGCCGCGCTCCGAGGCAGCGCGCCGTGGTTCATGTTGCTGCCTCTATATCTTCTGAGCGACCCTGGCCGCGCTGGCGCGGCAGTCCCGACGAAGGCGATCGCACTGGTGCGTGAAAAAGCCTCGATTCACATTCGTGAGCTCCATGACAAGTTCGCGTTCGTCCACACGCTGGTCCCTCTCGCCGCGGCGGTGGCGCTGAAAGGTGACTGACGCCTGGGCCGCTCAGATACTCGAACGCGTCACGCGGTCACCGAATCGACAGGCGCAACGATTGTGGATCGATCCGTAAACGAGCTTCGGGATGCAACGGAGCGAGAGGTCCGTGCCCGTCTCGGTCCGGACCGATGGGGCCGCGCGCATGCGCGGCGGGGCGTAAGACGTTGATCGATTCGTTGATGAACGACATCGATACCAGACGCGGCTAGAAAGCATCTGACCTCCCCGGCACGCTGTCGCCATCCAGATCCAAACACCATCGGCCTTCGAAATATTCCGCGGAATATTCCTCCGCCGCCCGAGATTAGGCACATGCGGAGGAACAAATGCGCACACTGCAGTCTTGCTGCTGTCTCGACATTCTTGATGTTCACGGTCGCCTGCGGAGGCGGCTACTCCGTCACCTTCCACTACACGTCCACCGGTGCCGCATGCCTGCGCCGGCGACGTCACCCTCGCCGGCGCCCTCACCTAGCCGGCCGCGTCACCATCGTCAGTGGCAATCCCAGTGGGTGCGTCAACGCTCGGGAATAGAGCGTTCATGCCCTGATGACCTGGACGTCGCGGCGGGCACCACGGTGACTGGACGAACACCGACTCCGTTGACCCACACCTCGACGTCCGGATGCCACAGGGTGGGACTCGGGAGATCAGTCGCGCCAGGCGGACGGTTCTCGTTTGCGTTCCAGACCCGGAACGTATCGATATCACTGCGCGATTCACCCGGGAATGGTCGGAACGGTGGTCGTTCGCTGAGGTGCGCGGACGTGAAGTTCGCGAAGATCGTGTTTCCTCGCCGCCGGCGTGTGGGGAATCGTGCTTGGTCACGCCGTTGTACATTCCGTTCAACGCCATCGGCCGCCAGCGACGGTTCACCGATCACGTATCCGCAATTCTTCTACGGCTTCCTGTCGGTGACGATGGCGTGGCAGTTCGCATTTCCTGGTTATCGGATCGGACCCGGCGCGATTCCAGGTTGATGATGATCCCGAGCGTGGCCGAGAAGCTTCTCTACGTCGTGAGCATGGGCGTTCTCTACATTGAAGGGCGAATGGCAGTGACGGACGCACCGTGATCGTCGCGCCCGATCTGCTGTGGGGTGTGCTGTTCATGATCGCCTTCGCGAAAACGTCGGTATCGACAGGAGTTCGACTGGTCGATGAGTGTTGACACGAGGCCGAACGTACTCCGCTTTGGCACCTTCGAGCTCGACGTGCGTTCGCGCAAGCTGCGCGATGGCTCGAGGCGAGTTCGGCTGCAGGAGCAGCCGTTCCGAGATTCTCCGTTTCATGCTCGAGCGCCCCGGCGACGTCGTCGACGCGCGACGAACTGAGGCAGCGTCTTTGGCCAGAGGGCACCTTCGTCGACTTCGAGCACAGCCTCAATGCGGCGATCCGGCGGCTGCGCGCCGCGCTCAGCGACGATGCCGGCCAGCCGACGTTCGTCGAGACCGGTTCCGCGCCGCGGCTATCGGTTCATCGCGCCGACGCAAGTGCGCCGTGCGCGGCCTGCAGCGATGACGCGCCGCGCCGTCTCGCCGCGGCTGCGCCTCGTCGTGCTGCCGTTCCGGAATCTGAGCGACGACAGCCGTGAGGAGTATTTCAGCGACGGCCTCACCGAGGAGCTGATTGCGCAGCTCGGGCCGTTGTGCCTGGGGAGGTCGGCATCATCGCGCGCTGGTCGTCGATGGTCTACAAGGGCAGCCTGCAGCGGGCCCGCGAGATCGGCGGAGGCTCTCCATGCCGCCTACCTCGTTGAAGGGAGCACGCGACGCGAGGGGACACGCGTGCGTCATCACGGCTTGCCTGGTGGAGGCGGCCACCGAGTCGCACCGCTGGTCGGAGACGCTACGAGCGCACGGCGGGCGACTGGCTTTCCGTGCAGGCTGACGTCGCACGCTGTGTGGCCCGCTCGCTCGTGAAAGAGCTCGTGCCCGGTTCCGTGAGGACTCAATGAATGAACCGCGATGAAGCAGTCGAATACACCCGCCGATGGACAGACGCCTGGAACCGTCTGGATGTCCGAAGCGGTCCTTGAACATTTCGACGATGACGTGATCTTCTCCAGTCCCAAAGCTCTCGCAGCAGTCGGTATGCCGACCGTTCGCGGGAAAGGAGCCCTCCGCGATTACTGGATGATGGCCCTCTTCAGCCCGTGAAATCGTTGCGATTCACGCTTGTGCGCGTGATTTGGGATCCCGACGCTTCAGAGTTGGTGATCATCTATGACCGGGAGGTCGACGGTCGCGGCGATCGCGCCTCGGAGATCCTTCAATTTGGACTGGGAGGCCGTGTCGTTCGTGGTGAGGTGTTTTACGGAGTGCGTGAATCGCCGGAGGATGCACGTGTGATCGCTCCACACTGACCTCGGCAGATTCGCTTCTGTGAGAGAGCACCGGCGTCACACGTCTGGCCGATTGGGTCGCTGTTTGGAACGCTCACGGAACTCACTCGCCGGTGCTCGCACACGTTATCGGCCGACACTCCATCGGCGATCATATGCAATGCCGCGCGATCGCGTGAAGGGCGCGCGGCGCGAAGGCCATCGCGGCTGACGCCGGTTCACCGCGCAGGTCGCGTTTCCGTAAGACCTGAACTTCGACTGCGGTGACGATGAATGTCACGAGTTGCGCGTCGCTCAACCGGGTCAGGCTGCCCCGGATTCAGTCGCACGTCTGAATCATCGCAATGAGCTCAAGGCGGGTGAGCGCGCGAAGCCGAACGCGAAGCGCGCTCGTGCCTAACGACCACACGTCGAATGGATCGAATGGAACAACGTCCTCGGTTACGGTCGTCGTCGGGTAGTCCGTCACAAGACGGCGGCCTTCGTTGACCGTCATTGCGCACGCCCAAACGCACCGCTTCAGAATAGGTCTCGGACGGAAAGTCTCCTGCCCAATGCACCACATCATCGCGGGTTGGCTGGTGGTTTCCGTCTTCGTCAGCAGCGCATCGAGCGCATCGTCGACCGAACGAACTCGAGCCATGCTTCCCACAGATCCGCTTGGCGAGCTGTTCCGCCAAGACTCTGCACGTAACTTCGTCGCCGCACGGTGAGACGATCGCCGTCTGGAATCCGGTGATGACCTCAGCCATGGGACCTCCTCAATCTGGGCTGCTATGAGCACACGGCATTCCATTCGCCGTCACCTTGGCGTCCGCGGCGGAAATGGATGAGGTGGCTGAAAAAAGCTGCATATCGCTGAGCTCGGGTCGATATTGGGAGCCGACTGGACCGCCGATAACGCATACGGTCCCCTCCGGAGACACAATCCCCGCCGCCCGCGCGGACACGAGGTGGATGACCGCGGGTGATACCTGATGGAATCACGGGTTCGCACGCTCGCTCGGCCGCCGACCGTATCTCCAGCAATCGGTTCCGTTTGCCGTCCTCGCGGTCGGCTGTACGTTGACAGCCATCGCGGTCACCACCATTGCCACTCGGGAACGGACCGCGACGGCGAGCGCGTTCAGGTCCGACACGCTCGCCGTGCAGCGGGTCGTCCAGGTGCAACTCGACACCCTCGCGTCGGTGACGCATGCCGCGTCGGCGTTGCTGGCCGCCAATCCCGAGATTAACCTCGTCGAGTTCCGCGCATTCATCGCCGAACTGCAGCTGAGGAGCGATACCCCGGTCTCGAAGGCATCGGCTTCGCGCCGCGCGTTGCGGGGACTGAACTCAGGCGCCTTCCTGCGAGCCGCCTCGCTCGATGGTGTCGCGAACCTGCGCGTTCGCCCCGAGGGACCACGGCCCGAATATTTCCCTGCCGTGCTGCTCGATCCGCCGGACACCGACAATGCCGCGATGATCGGATTCGATCTCGGTTCGGAAGACGCGCAGCGCGATGCGCTGGACCGCGCCCGCGATTCCAACGCGCCCGCGATCACGCCGCTGCTCGACGCCAACGCGCTCGTCGGCCGCGCGCACCGCGAACTCGTCCTGTATATACCCGTCTATCGCAGGGGTGCGGCTGTGTCGTCGATCGAGGAGCGGCGGCGTGCGCTCGTCGGATTTGTGTTCAGCCGGTTGCGACCCGACATCATGTTCAGCGACAGCATCGCCGCGGCTGCGCCGCCTTCGCTGGACATCGCCATCCACGACAACACCGCATACCCCGGAACCGTTGCTGCTCACGTCCGGCGAACGTCCTGCGAATGTCCAGGCGACGGCGCCGCTGTCAATCGGCGGCCGTCAATGGCTGCTGACTACGGGCGCTCGTGAGCCGAACATCGCCGCCTTGCCGCCGGAAGCACAACGCATCCTGGCGACGGGTGCCCTGCTGTCATTTCTCGTATTCGCGCTCATGCGCGCGCAGGTGCGCGCCTGGCGGACGTCGGAAAGGCACGCTGCGGAACTGCGCGCCGCCGACCGGGCGAAGGATGAATTCCTGGCGATGCTCTCCCACGAGTTGCGCACACCGCTCAACGCCATGCTTGGCTGGCTGACGATGTTGCGCAGCGGCAGCATTCGCGAGGAGCGCCAGGCGCATGCGCTCGACATCATCGATCCGGAACGCACGAGCCCAGGCGCAACTCATCGACGATCTCCTCGAGGTCTCGCGCATCCTGATGGGGAAGATGCGTCTCGAGAAGCGGCCGCTCTCGGTCGTTCCGGCGATTACCAGCGTGATCGATTCGCTGCGACCGAGCGCCGAGGCGAAGGGCGTCACGCTGCACGGCGTCGAGCTGGCGAACGACGAGACGTTCGTGATCGCCGCCGACGTCGGCCGGTTCGCACAAATCATGACGAACCTGATATCGAACAGCGTGAAATTCACACCAGCGGGCGGCGCTGTCTGGGTGAACGCAGCGGCGGCCGACGGGAGCGTGGCGATCTCCGTGCGCGATACCGGGGTCGGCATTCCGGAGGAATTCCTGCCGTACGTGTTCGATCGGTTCCGGCAGGCTGACAGTTCGACGACCAGGTCGCATACCGGCATGGGGATGGGCCTCGCGATCGTGCGAGACCTCGTGCGACTGCATGGAGGCCGTATCGACGCCTACAGCAAGGGCGCACAGCAAGGGGCGCTGTTTGTCGTCATGTTTCCATTGATCGCCGCTGACGACACACACGCCGACGGCACGGAGCTGGTGCTGGCCCGCACGTAACCTCCGCCGTCGCTTCGAGGGCGCTGAATCAGTGGCGGGACGCGAGGCTCAACGTGCCGCGGTACGTGGTGACCTGGCCTGGCGATACGAGCGTGTCCACGATAAGAGGGTCGTAGCCGGGCATCACGATCATGATCACGTGTGGGCCGGCACCGAGTTCGAGGTGGCGATAGTAGCCTTTGAAATCGTCGACGACCCCGACATACGCCCCGTCGACATACACCTGCGCCCGCCAGGGTTGGACATCCAGCTGAACGCCACCGGGAGCGACGCCAGTGGGCAGCGGATACTGCAGCTGCGCACCGCCAATATCGGTAAGTCGGATCATTCGATCGGATAGTCGAGGCGTCACAAAAGCCAAGCGGTGCCGCGAAACCGATCTCGCAACAACGGGTTGGCTCTGCGTCCGTCGTCACTGTGTCGCGGATCGAATTTCAACGTTGATTGGAATCTCCACTCAGTCGAAGGTGGCTGGTTCACCGGCGGCGCGCGCTCGATGGCATCCGGGAGTGGACTCTCGGGGTTGTCAGTAGCTGTCGATCGCCTTGCTGACTCGCCGCCTGCGCAAGAACCGGGTTGTGATGAGCAACGAGCGTCGCCAAGGCGACGATCGCGGATACGATCTCGCGTCTCATACGCAGTAGTGTAGCGTGAAATTTCTAATCCGCCGCCTCCGATCCGGGCTTATCTGGTCTCTGGGAATATTGGACTCGTGCAGAACGTCGCAACCTTGTACCCAATCTTCGGGAGGGAGACTGGGATCGTCGTCGGCGCCGCCATTCCATGCTGCCGCGAATGAGGCATGACACCGCGCCTCTGCGAAACGCGGACGAGGTGCCATCCGTTCCGTCGGCGCCATACGCCCCCATCTCTGTCCAACCCTGAGCCATGAAGGCGTCACGCAGGCGTATCGCTGCGTCGCCAGTTGCCTCCGCGCGCTTGAACGAACCGGAGAGAGCCAGCCCACATCCGAAAATCGGCATGCGAAGGGTCTCGTCGCGGAAGGTCCCCGTGCTTCGCCGGATCGAGACCCCTGGAGTTGCCTTCGCAATCGCGAAGGCCATATCACAGGCGGCACGAACCGCAGACGGCACCGCCGGTGAGCCTTGCTCACCTTTGTTTGGGAGGTCGCCTGGTTCGAGGCGATCAGAAAGAGAGGCACGGATCCAGCCAAGAACATGCGCTGGCCGAATCGCATGAAGTCAGCGCACGAGCGGCTCGAAATCGTGCGTGATCAAATCGGGCTCGTCCGTCGGATGCCGGTCAGCCTCCGCGTTCGCGCTAAGCGTTGGCCACCGCTGCAAACGGCACAACCTCCACGATCCGGGCCAGCAGCGCGGCGACGATCACCGTCACGTCACGCACGAACGCCCGTTGCTCGCCGCCATCCGGCAGTTCGACCGAAAGGACGCCGAGGCATCTCTTGGCCGCGAGAATAGGCACGACGATGGCGCCGGTCTCGTCCTCTCCCCCCTCGACGATGGACGTCTTGACCGATCGAAACGCGGCAGCGATCGCGTTGTCATCGTCCCGCGCGACCCACGGAAGGTGGGTCACCACGTGATCAGGGTATCCGTGCGTCAGCCACGGCTTGAGTGCGGCCGCCGTCGAGTCCCACAACCAGAGGACCAGTCCACTGGCATCCAGCATCTGGTTGATGCTGCCAAGAATCGGCAGGAGATCGCGTGCGCCCTCGGCGCGTTGGAGGCGTGCGCACACACTCGCAACAGTCGCCAATCGGTCCGCCGCCGCGGTGTCAGGATTTTCAGACGGCGGCGTTCGAGCAGCACGTGGTTCGGCCACGTGCGCCGAATCCGTCTTCTCGGTCCGGCCAAAGAGAGCGGGGAGCGCACCGACGGCGGAGCGGATTGCGTACGAGATCCTCGTGGGCGGTGTGGGTGCGTCGGGTTTCGTGAGGCCCGCTTCAGCAGCCGTCGCCAGCTCATCAATCGGATCAGGGTGCAGCTCGGAATACTCGCGGAGAATGGGTTCGATCTCGAGACCGATGGCTTGCTGCATGCCCGAATGTAGGCACGACCGAAAAGGCCGCGAGGCCAGAAGGACAGGTCGTCCCGCTCAATCGCCTCGAGGAGCGAGAGCTTGATCTTGGTCTGGTTCGAAATGTCGACGAGCGCGACGCCGCGTTTCTCGCGCTGCAAACGAAGTCGTGCACCAGAACGATGGCTTCATGGAACACCTCACGGCGGCCGACATGCCGGGTGTCGAGTTTCAACTAGGGAAGTGGCACAGTACTCCGGAGCCCGTGGAGACTTCCAACCGCGCCGCCTCTGGCGAGGCAGCCCCTCGCGGCCAGGGCTTACGGTGAAAGCAGAGTAACAAGATGTGTCCGGCGGTTCAAGCGCAGACTACTTGCCGCGAACGCCTTCGCCGGGCGCAACAGCCGGCCATGTCTGTGGCGGCCCGCCATCGACGCGATACGCCGGCGGGGGTTCCTGCCGCAGGCCGTGAACGGCGTTCGAGTAGTACTCCGTGTGCCGGATGCTGCCGCCCTTGGCATCGACGAAGCCGACGGAGCCCTGAAAGAGTCCCGGCTCCGGATAACCCTTCGGCACGGTGCCTTCGAAGATGTACAGCCGGTTCTCGTGCATCGTGATGTAAGCGAAGGTGCGTGACTGGTCCTTGTTCGTCAGCTGCAGGAAGTAGCCTTCGACGACCTGCTCGAACTGCAGGTTGAGATCCGTCACCTTGGCGTCGCGCTGGATGAACTTGAGTGCCGCGAACGTCATCGCCCCGCGGACATCCATCTTCCAGTAGCCGAGGCCGATGATCTCGCCCTGCTTGCCGTCCTGCGTGCCGATGCAGGTTTCAGCGCCGGGCGGACACTTCGCGGCACGTTCGTGACCCAGCTGCTGGACGGGGCGGTAATCCACGACGGTGACCGAGTACCGCTCGGGACCATGCGAGGCGGTATAGAGATGCGCCGGCAGCGTGTATCGATACTGGGACATCCAGGTGGTGTTCTCCACCTTGGGCTTTCCCGGGAAGTTCACCTCGAACCCGTCCTCGATGAACTTGAAGTTGTCCCAGTCCTCCTGGGCTAGGGCAGGCGACGCCATCGACAGAACGAGAGCGGCGGCAATCCATGAAATCACGCGCATGATGAGTCCTCCGGGACATTGGAATATAACCCGCCGTCGCGGAGACCTACAACATCGTGTCCAGGAAGCCAGAGCCGATGTTGAGGCAGTCGAACACGTGGAGGCCGAGTCGCGAGGCCAGCTCGGTGCAGACTTCGATTCCGCGGGAGCTGTTGCCGTACCCGATCCAGGCGCGGCGAGTACGTCGCGATGCCCATTTGGCGGTTGACGACCGCGATCAAGCCTCCGGCAACCCCGCTCTTCGCCGGCACGCCGACGCGGTACGCCCACTGACCCGAGTAGTCGTGCATCCCGCAGGTGAACATCACCGACAAGACGTCCTTGACGCTCGCGACATTGAACGCGCTCTGGCCGGTCGTGGGATTGCAGCCCATGTTCGAAAGCGTGGCACCCATCATGCGCAAGGTCCCGGCACGTCACCTTGATCGAGCACTGCTTGAAGTACGGTCGAGCGCCGCTTCCGCCTCGGCATGCACGACGCCGAAATTCAGCAGCAGGTGAGCGATCGCCCTGTTCCTGTGCCCGGTGCGGCGTTCTGATTCGTAGACCGCGTCATCGATCGTCAGCGTTCGGCCGGCAATGGCGCTGAAGCGGTCGAGCAGATGTTCCAGCGATCGCGCGCCGTGCAGCCGATGGAGCAGCGCCGTCACCGTGATGGCGCCGGCATTGATCATGGGGTTGTGCGGGCGGTTGGTCTCGTCTTGCAGCTTGATGGAATTGAACGATTCGCCGCTCGGTTCGACGCCCACATGCCGGAGTGCCACGTCGTGACCGAGCTCCTCAATCGCCATCCCGAAGGTGAATGGTTTGGAAATCGACTGGATGGTGAACTCCCGGTCGCAGTCACCCGCCTCGAACACCCGTCCGTCCGCGGTGATGAGACACACGCCAAAATCGTCTGGATTTGCGGTGCTTAGTTCTGGAATGTAGGTCGCGACCTCGCCGTCCGAATGCGGAAGGTATTGCGTGTACAACGCATCTACAAGCGATTGCATCTCGTGAGTCGGTGTTGTGATGGGCGGCATACCTTGTGCTCTGTCGATGTGCTGATCTCAGAGCGGCAAGAAAGCAAGCGTCGATCCGCGCGCCGGCGGCTTCGTCGACCGCGTGAATGTCGTTGCGTGCGCGCGACATGTGACGCGGAACCCGAGGAGAGGTTCACCTGCGGTGCGACTACATTTCTGTCTGGCCGACGCAGAGATCAGCGCAAGCATGTTCGAAATGGCGATCAGAGAGGATCTCAGAGAGGGATCAATGACAATCGAGGAGCGGACGGTTGGTTCGATGGTAGTGCTCGATGTGAGCGGAAGGATCACGCTCGGCGACGGTGAGGGCCTGCTGAAAGAGGCGGTCACCAACCTCCTGAAGCAGGGGCGCGCGAACCTGCTGCTGAACATGGCGGAGGTCTCCTACGTGGACAGCTCCGGCCTGGGCGCACTCGTCGGGTCGTCCCTGGCGGCAAAACGGCCAGGGCGGAGCGGTCAAACTCCTCAATCCGTCCAGGCGGCTTTACGATCTGCTGTCGATGTCCCGGCTTCTGCAGGTCATCGAGGTCTGCGATTCGGAGGCACAGGCCCTCGAAAGCTTCGAGCCGAACCGCCGCGTCGCGATGTAAAAGGGATTCCTCCGCGACCCCTTGCCGACGCCGAAAAGCAAGGTATTATCTTCAGACTCCATCACTTCCACGGAAATGCTGTGCCCTCGCTGCGGTCGTGCGTTCGACTCGACGCCCCGACGTTAGCCGATGGAAACAGACTCCATCTTTTTAACAAGAAAGCGTCTTGCCACTGTCAGTCTGACGCTGACAAGATGCTCATCTGTCACAAGCTAAGCAGTAGCAGCGATTCTGGTCGGCGATGAGGTGCGGGATGTCAACGCTGAAGACGGTTAGGAACCTGGCGAGAGGAAAGCGGAGAACGTGGGCTGTGCTTTGTTCTGTCGCCTTCGTTTTCCTGTTCACGCAGCTCGGTCAGGGCGCAACGGTCACGAATCCGTTAAGGTTCAGTTCCGAACATATTTCTCACGGGTGATTACGTCGTCTTCGGTGGACCGATGAGCGGTCCAACCGCGAACGGTTTTACAACGACCACGATCGCGATTCCAGACGGCACGATCCCGGCGAACGCGATCGCAGTCGGCGCTACCTCTATTGGGGCTCGGTGGTACACCAGAGCGATCCAACGGCCGGCACGGAGGCGTTCTTCAAGGCCGGCGGCAGATGGAAAAAGCTATCCACCTCTCACGAGAATCGTCAACCCGGGCGGAACCTCGCCATGCTCGAGCGGCGGTGGCGCCACAGGTAATGGCAGTCTTGCGCAGCAGTTCGTCTTGCACAGTGCGGATGTGCTCAGGTAGCTGGAGCTTGATCCTCTTACCGGAAAGTTCAAACTCAACAACACCTACCAGGTGAGGCTTCGAGACACCAACGACGTCGATCCGCTCGGCGCCAGTCTCCTGCTCGTGTTCCCGCAGCGTCGGCGATCCGTCCCTCTCGGCGAATCGTGGTCTACGAGGGCGGCGTCCAGTTCGCCCAGGGCAGCGATCTGGATAACGCAGACACTAGAGGGGTTCACACAGGCCTCCGTTGGGTGAATCCAAAGGGCAAGCTGAGCATGATCTTTGGCGACGGCCAGCCAAACTTTTCCGGAAAACCTGCGGGTTGGGTCCGACAGCGGAGTGCGAACTCCATCGAGATCAATCCCTTTGTCAACGGATGGGACAATCGGACTGCTATTTCCCGACACGTCGGTGCCTCGGCATGACGTCTACAGATGCCCGGCGGCGCTACTTCGGCAACGTGTCACGATCGATCGCGAGGGCCTTTCAAGTTTCGACTGTCTGTCCGGTGGCGTGTCTCGTCTTCAAGGCGAGCCTCGACGACGTCGACTTGGACGGCCTGCCGGATCCGGTGGAAGAACAGCAGCGCACTGGTCCGAGCGGGCCATCCCTGGAGCCTTCCGACTAGGCGAGGCGCTTGCCGGACATCCACAGCATGGGGGCGAGCTCGAGATGGCTCCGCTCAGCGTGCCCGGACCTTTTCGTCGAAGTCGCGGCGATGCGTGCCCTTGCCAGCCAGACTCACGGATCCGGCACGGACGCAGTGATGGTCCCCGCGCACGATCACACGCCCCCCGCCGTCTGTCTTCAAGCGGTGGGCGACGCGTTCTTCGCTCAGCGGGATCATGCGAATGCACTTCGACGCCGGAGACGGCTTATCCACTGTATTCGGGAGCCGAGGCATGCCAACCGATACATGCATCCGCGACGCGCCAGGAAAGTCCTGGCGCGGGGCGGTGAGCTCATTGAGGAAGAGTCATGTGGCCCCGTCGTCACCCCTTGTGCGAGTTTCCAAATTATCCCGGCGCGGTGAGCTTCGATTTCGGCGCCGCGATGTTGAGAGATGCGCCAGTTCACGTCACGACGGCGCAGAGTTCACTTCTAGAATGGCCCGACGAATACGCCTGCCGAACGGGTGTCACGCCGAACTGCAGGAGGCGATTCGATGCTGGAGAGGAAGAGGCTTCTTCCACTGGGGGCTGTACGCCCACCGGCGCGCCAAGCCGAGATCATCCGACCCGGCGGACCTCCATATACCGGGAAGCAGCTCGGGCGCCGCTCACCTCCCCGGTGATCTCTTCATGGTCACGCTCGGCGGTTGGGGAAACGGTGGCGTCGGACCGGAAGACGTCGTGGCCTACACGACGGCGCATGAATTGGGGCACAACCTGTACCGTGGACACAGCGGCGATCCAGCCACAGGATCTCGAACGCAACTGCAATTCGAATTATCTGAGCGTGGAGAATTATCTTCACCAGGTTGAGGGGCTACTCGACGCCAACGGTGTCCCCGTGCTCGATTTCTCCGGGTCAGACACTGCCAGATATCAACGAGAGCAGCCTGCCCGCGAATTTGGGCCTTCTCCGTGCACCGTGCCAGCTGGGCACGCGCCGAGAATCGGTGTTCACCAAAGCCTCGAAACCACCGCCGCGAAAAAACATTGCGACGGCACGCCGCTGTCCGCGACCGAGCTGGCGGAGAACGCCGCCGGCCGTGGTTTTGTTCGCGTCAATGGCACCGGTGCCGGTGTGACGACCAATGCGATCCCAGTCCCAACCGTCGCGGCCAAAATCGACTGGAATGGGGACCTGGACCTGCGTAACGACGCCGGGATTCACTCAGGACGTCACTTCAACGGCGCCATAGGCAGCAACGCGTTCGCCTCCGAATCCGCTGCAACTCCGCGTGGATCGAACGACTGGGCCGCTATCAAGAACATCGGCTTGCGCCAGATCGGGAGCGGACGAAGTCTGGCGGGATTCTCTTATGGATTCGACCCGGGCGGAGGATTCGACCCGGTGGCGGGTTCGACCCAGGCGGCGGATTCGATCCAGGCGGCGGATTCGACCCGGGCGGCGGGTTCGACCCGGGTGGCGGATTCGACCCGGGCGGCGGGTTTGATCCAGGCGGAGGTATCGACCCAGACCTATGAGGATGCGACTTCTGTGGGTCATCCTCCGCACACATTCAAGGCAGTGCCTGGACCGGCGCCGAAGGGTAGTGGATCGGTCGTCAACCTGAGTTGGAAGAAGCCGTTAGGCGACGTCGTGAACTACCGCGTGTATCGCGTCGATGGGCCCGTCGTCGACGCCACGTCGTTCTCGAAGAAAACGTTGGTGACACAAACGCCGGCGACTTCTGCCGTCGACGACAAGGTCGTGAAGGGCAAGACCTATACGTACTTCGCGACCGCGCGACAGGTCGATAACACGGAGAGCGGTATGTCCAACTCCTGGACCGTAACCGTCCCGCAGAAGGTTTGTGCGGTGTAATGCCGCGGGTCGGTCTGATGACGACCCCGCGGCACACGTCCGACTGAGTCCCTTTCGAAATCCCCTGGCTGGATTGGTCCCCGCGCGGCGGCGGGCGTCTGGCAGGAGCGGGTCTTCCTTCGACTGGCCCGCGGATATTGAGATATTCGCGGTACGACACGGCAAACCCGTCGGTTTTCAATCCTTCCCGGACACGACCCTGGTAGTAATAGACGGGAGGCAAGTAGCCGTAGGTGGGCTCCTCGTCGATGAACAATGCGAGCGCCTCGCCCCGGCGCTTGATGCAACGGTCGAACTCGGAATCGGCCTGCGCAAACATGCCGGCGTCCAGATAGGCGCGACCGAGATCGAAGTGGCCGATCCAGGTGTCGCAGAAGACCGTTCGCCTCAGTCAGGGCTTTGATCGCCTGGCGCGGATCTCCGTTCTTCAGAAAGACATCTCCTTCAACGATTTTCGCGTGCGCCTGAGGCTCGGTTTGAATTTCCGAGGCCAGCCCGGCGATCAATGGTCTGGCCTTGCCGAGTCTGATCTGCCTCGACCAACACCCGTGCCGCCAGGAATCGAATCTTCACCGCCTGGCTGTTCAGCAGCGCCTTTCGGCGGCCGCAACGGCTGCGCCCTTCTGTCCCCTCAGAGATGTGTGCGTAGGCCAGCGCCGCGAACTTCGCGGCCGCTCTGTCGGCGTTCTTGGACGCCAAGTCCGCGGCCGCGCCTTCCCCAGAACTCGGGCGGCGTCGGAGAAACGGCCTTCGTAAAGAGCCAGATCGCCGAGACCGGACTCCGCGAAGGAAGCACCCAGGCGGCCCAGCGAGTCGGCTTTTCCAAGTGCTTGATAGGTTTCACTGGCCTGAGATAGTTGGTCCTGTCCCAGCTGGGCAAAGGCCAAGGGGAGCAAGCCCAAAGGGCTCCCGAGGTCCTGGGCTGTCCGTGCCTCTCGTTCCCCGCTCTGGAAATCGCCCGCATAAGACTCGTACAGTCCGAGGTTGACCCGGAAGATCGCCCGCTTGGACAGCAATCTTGACCACCTCGCGCATCTCTTCCACGGCCTTGCGCATGTCTCGCAAGTGTGTCGAACACAAGCGCGAGCTGATTGCGCGCGTACAGCGTCGGCTGCGTATCGGGCGACCAGATCCCCGTATTCCTTCACGCACTGCTGATAGTCGCCTGTCGCCGATGTAGAGCATGCCGCGAGCGTTATAACGTTCGCGCTCCGTCATGCCGTCGAGATACCGGAGCGCTTCCTTGATGTACTTCTCGGCATCCTGCAGCTTGCCCAGGTTCCGCGACATGGCGGCCATGCCCAGGTAGCCAGCGCCGAACTTCGATCCAACTCCACGGCTTTCGAAAAGCTTTGTAACGCCTCATCGAATTTGTTGTTCGTCGACGCTTCCAGTGCTGCCGCAAAGTAATCGTACGCACCTCCAGAGAAGTGGCAGACAGGGTCTGCATCGCGAACAAGTTGAGCGGAGTCTGACGTGTCGTCGCCAAGCGCCTTCCGGACCGTGGTCACCAGCCTGGTCGCCACAGGCAGGACCTGGTCCTTGTCGGACGCCCGACCCGTTGGCCGTAGCGATCACAGTGCCTGTCACCGTCTGAGCCGCTTTGACCGAAAGGCGCAAGCCGCTGCCTTGGCGGCTCGATGGATCCGGAGAGCACAACGCCCGAGGCCTTGCTTCACCGCGATCTCACGCGCCGACGTTTCATCCAGCGTCTCGGGCGGCCGCACGCCGAGCGTGCCGCTGATTCCGCTTCGGTCAAACGCGCTGATGAAGCTCGCGCCTTCCAATGCACGCTTGAGCATCGGCTCCAGCGTGCGATCGAATGTCGGATCATTGGTGCCGTTCTCGAAGTCTGCGATCAACACCGAGATCGGCTCATGTTGTTTCGGCCGGCGCCAGGGCACGCCGCGTCACCACGCACGCCGCCGAGCATCGTCAACGCCAGACCAGGGCGATCGCGGCCATCAGGCGCGGCGTCACACGGCGCATGAGCGGCAATGGCTTGCCGTTCTTATCGAGCCTGTCGAGTTCTGCGACCAACTCCGCGGATGTCTGGAAGCGGGCGGCCGGATCCGGTTCGAGACATCGCGCAATCAACCGGTCGATCGCTTCGGGCACCGTTGCGTCAACCGTCCGCACTGGCGAAGGAGCTTTTTCGACTCCTCCGCAGCAATTCCGCGAACGCATCCTCGTTCTGCGGACATGGGCCGCTTGCCGAGCAGCATGTCTGAGAAGATCAGACCCGAGCGCGTAGATATCCGCCCGCTGATCGACTGCTGACCCCGTGTACTGCTCGGGCGCTATACTGGATCGTGCCGAGAATCGTGCCGCACGACCGTCGATGCGGTGGGCATCTGCGTCTGCCACGCGGCCGCGTGAACGCGCGGGGCCGAGGGTTGTGGCGATCCGCCGCCGGACAAACCGCTCGCGGACCTCGCGATGCCGAAGTCCATGATGACCGCGTGATCGCTCAGCGACCATGATGTTCGCCGGCTTGAGATCGCGGTGGACAATGCCGGCTTCGTGCGCGGCCGCCAGGCCCGCCGCCACGTCCCTGACGATGCGGAGCGCTGCCGGCACCGGCAGTTTGCCCTCGCTGCTTCAGCAGTCGTCGCGAGATCGGCGCCGTCGACGATACGGCATCGTGATGTACTTGATGCCGTCGATTTCGCCGAGGTCGTGAATGCGGACGACGTTCTTGTGCGTGACCTGCCGCGCGAGCACCAGCTCCTGCTTGAAGCGGCGTTCGATTTCGCGCGCCGCGTACTGGATCGAGCGCTGACTCTCGGGCCGGATGACCTTCAACGCGACGGCCATGGCGAGCTCGGCGTCCCACGCGTGGTACACCGCGCCCATGCCGCCAATCCCGAGCACTCGGATGATGTGATAGCGCGAGCCAAACGCCTGACCGACGGCTAACGGCCCGGTCGGTCCCGTACACGTCGGACGAGGCTGACCGGTGTTGAGGCACGTCGGGAGTGAATCCCGTGGGCAAATCGTCGTCTGTGGACCGGGCGACTACGCTCGATTGATTGGCGCCGAGCATCGTTCGCGGCATCCAGGACCCGCGATGGTCATCTCACGCCGGTCGATGTCGATCGGGGCGATCGGAAGGGGCGTGAGCAGCCCCGCGGCGACCTGCACGCCCGAAGGCAGAGACCGTCCGCATGCGGAACAACGGCCGCGAGCAGACACGCCAGCCGTGTTGCAGTAAGGGCAGTTCATAGAGGAATCATTCCCGCGAGCGAACGGGAAGGGTTTGGCTGCAACCTGAAGAATACCACCCGAAATACAACACGCCAATGGATTTGGCTTCAAATTCCCGAGGTGCTCGAAACAGGTGGATCGGTCGATGATGTCCCGCGCAGATGCCTGTTTACATGGGGCCGAAGCTTTCGACAACCATCGCGGTTACGTCGTCGCTCTGCGCGGCGCCCAGCGAGAATTGCTTGACCGACGCGAGTAATCGCTCGAGTGCGGCGTCGGTCGATTCGGCGCGCGCGCCGATGACCGCATCGCGAATCCGGTCGTCGCCGAACTCCTCTCCCGCGGCGCTCAGCGCTTCGGACACGCCGTCGCTGAACAGGATCAGCAGATCACCAGGGAGAGCTGCAGAGTCTTCCTGTTCGTAGGAGGCCTGCGGGAACAAGCCGACGATCATTCCGCCGGTCTCCAGGCGCTGCACCTCGTCGCCGTGGAACAGAATCGGCGGGTTGTGGCCGGCGTTGCAGTACACAAGGCGGCCGTCCGGTGAGATGACGCCGAAAAAGATCGTGGCAAAACGCGCCTCCACCCCGCGCGACAGCAGCGCGAGGTTCACGCGCCTCAACGCTTCCTTCGGCTCGGCGGGCGAGAAGGCCTGCGCCGAGAAAATGCCCTGGAGGACGGCCGTGAGGAGCGCCGCCGGCGGTCCCTTCCCCGATACATCGCCCAGCGCGAACCCGAAGCTGCCGTCGGGAAGATCGATGCACTCGAAGAAATCGCCGCCGATCGCGCGGCACGCGACCGAGGCGCCCATCGCTTCGCAGAAGCCGACGTTCTTGCGCGCCTGCGGGAGCAGCGCCTGCTGGATCTGGGAGGCGATGCGCAGTTCTTCGTCCAGTCGCGCCTCTCTCGGCCGCCTCGCGGTACAGTCTCGCGTTCTCGATGGCGACCGCCGCTTCCGCGGCAAGCGTCTCGAGCCCCGTCCTTGCGGTCTCCGAGAGAATGGTGCCTTTCTCGCGGCTGTCGAGATACAGCACGCCGATGGCGCGCGCGTCACCGCCATGATGCGGCGCATCGACGTAGCGGACGAGGCGCAGCGGAACGCACAGCACGTTCCGGATGCCGAGCGCGATGGTACCGCCGTGCGCCTCCGCAAGGCTGCCGTCGCGGAGATCGGCGATGAAGCGGGCTCGCCGGTGGCGAACACCTGCTCCGGAATCTTGCGGCTGGTGTCGAAGCGAGAGCCGGACATCGACACCTTCCCCGCATGCCGCGCCAGCTTCAGTTCGAGATGCCCGTCACGATCGGCGAGCATGATGAAGCCGCGTTCGGCGCCCGTGACTTCGATGGCCGTGTCCATCACGAGCAGCAGGACTTCATCGAGGACGCGTGAGCTGCCGAGCGGCGCGCAGCGCGTCGAGCAACGCCGCCACCTGCCGGAACCCGCCGGCAACCGACGCGCCGGAGATCGCGCTGTCGGAGGCGTCGTGCCACCAGGAACACGAGCTCAGTGCCGGACGTGCGTCCGATGCTGATGCGATCGCCATGCTCGAGGGGCCGCTCGGTAATCGCGCCGCCGTTGAGCAGTGTGCCGCCGCTCGACCCTCGATCGCGGACGATATACCGGCCGTTCGTCTCGACGATCTCGGCGTGCTCGCGCGAGATGTCGTTGCCGATCAGCACGAGGTCGTTGGACGAACGCCGGCCGATCGAGAACGTCTGTTTGTTGATGACGACGAGACGCCGGCCCAGCGGATCGTTCACCTCGAGGCGTGGTTCTGCCATCAGGGTTTCACCGCCTTGCGCATGGCGATTTCCGTCCCGCCGTTCGCCGCGCGCTGGACCGTGACATCGTCCATGAAGGCCCGCATCAGAAAGATTCCCCGGCCGCTCGTGCCATGCATGTTTTCTGACGTGAGCGGGTCAGGCAGGCAGGAGCGGATCGAACCCGACGCCTTCGTCGCGCACGCAGACATGGACGCAGGGCTGACCGTCTTCATTGCGCACCCCGAACTCAATGTGTGCGCGTTTACGCCGATCGCCCGCGTTTCCGTGTTTCATGGCGTTGACCGCAGCTTCCCGCACGGCGATGCCGAAGTTGAAAACCGCGTCGTCGTCGAGCCCCGCCATGTGGCCGAATTGCTCGCTCACCTGGTCGATCAGCTTGCAGGACCTCGACGGCGCTCGAAACCTCCAAAATGACGCGCGGATCGTCGTCGGGCGCGCGTCTTGCCCCAGCGAGTATTCGACACGCCCACATCATAGCCAACTCTTCGGTATAATCCGCGGCACATCTGGCGGGTGCCTTGGGCTCGGTTCTGTGTGGAGGTTCTGAATGGTGATCGAACAACGTGCAGTAGGCGGCGTCGTCGTGCTCGATTTGAGTGGAAAGCTGGCCCTTGGCGACGGTGACGGGTTGCTGAAGGACAAGGTGCACAGCCTCGTGTTCCAAGGCTCGAAGGAGATCGCGCTGAACCTCGCTGCGCTGTCGTATATGGACAGCGCCGGTCTCGGCGAGTTGATCTCGGTGCACAGCACCGCGACCCGGAACGGAGGACACATCAAGATCTTCAACCTCACGAAACGCATTTCCGGATCTGCTCTGCGATCACGAAAGTGCTGACCGTGTTCGACGTGTTCGATTCGGAGCAGGAAGCGCTCAACAGCTTCACGCCGGTCGCCTCCTAGGCGTTTTCAGATCCCGAGCGGTCGGCGCGTCGTGCCGACCGCCTGCAGATCTGCTGCGATCGAGATGCTGTCCGGCTGCGCAGAGGTCCGTGGAGCTCCATTACCGAAGCATCGGCGAACTCGCTGCGCTGATCCGGTCGATGGAGAATGTCGCCCGTCGACATCGTCGACGCCTGCCTCGCGCGCACTGAGACGCTCAATCAACAACTGAATGCCTTCATCACGGTTTTGAGCGATGAGGCGCGCGAGCACGCGAAAGCCGCAGAAGCCGAGATCAAGGCGGGGAAGTGGCGCGGGCCGCTTCACGGCGTTCCGGTTGGCGTCAAGGATTTCTACGACACCGCCAATGTCAGGACGACGGCTGCCTTCGAGACATTCAAGAACCGCGTGCCCAGGCACGACGCCGCAGCAGTCGCGAAACTGAAGGACGCGGGCGCAATCGTCATTGGCAAGACGAACATGCACCGACTTGGGATGGGGACGACGGGACTCGAAAGCTATTTCGGTCCCGTGAAAAATCCCTGGAACGACACGCTACATTCCCGGGGCTCATCATCCGGATCCGCGGCGGCCGTTGCTGCCGGGATGTGTTACGCGACCCTCGATACCGACGCGATCGGATCGTGCCGTTTCGCCGGCTGCGTGCTGCGGCGTTGTCGGATTCAAAGCGACGTTCGGAGCGATCAGCAGCAGGAGGCATTCTCGAAGGCGAGAAAGCAGACGAGACGATCCTGTGGCTGTCGCATCCGGGAATCACGACGCGCGGCGCGGAGGACACGGCGATTGTCTTGAAGGCACTCGCGGAGTCGCATGAAGAGGCATCGATGTCGACTCGACTGCGGGTCGGCATCGCCGACAACTTCACCGCCGACGAGGAAGTCACGCTCGCATTCAAGGCGGCGGTCGAAACAATACGCACGTTCGCGCATCCGCTCGTTCGCGCGAGCGCGCCCCTTCGACATGCCGCCGTTCGGCGACCTGCACGCCATTGAAATGGACCGGAAGACGATTGGTGATCGTGCGTTCAAGGACATTGACGTCCTGCTGTTGCCGAGCCACGACGACGACCGTGCTCACCGTCGAGCAGGCGCGCGCAAAGCCGCAGGCCCTGTCGGCGGCAAATACGATGTTCGCCAATTACTTCGGGTTGCCCGCGGTCAGCGTTCCCTGCGGGTTTGATACGCGTGGCCTTCCGATCGGCCTGCAGATTGTCGGCAAGCCGTGGAATGAGGCCGCCGTTCTGGAGCTGGCGCGTCGGTATCAAGCGCACCACTGACGCGAGGCAAGAAACGCCCGATTCCCGTAGGCCTGGCGTGTTATCCTGCCGCTCTTGACCCGTCGCCTTCGAGCGGATGTCAACTGGAGGTTCGTATGAAACGTATTGCCCTCTTCGCCTTCGGCGTACTCGCGATGTCGAGTCAGCGCGTGGGCGCAGGCGTCGCGCCGACATCGACACGCCGCTGCTCGCGCTCCCGGCCAACCTGCGCGAGGGCGCAGGTGTCGTCAAGTGGAAGCGGCGGACCACACTACGACACGTTGAAGAAATCGACGAACGGCCTGGTCTGCTACGACCGCTCGGGCTTCCCGCTGCAGGTGGCGTTCTCGATGGAGTGCACCGCCGAGGCCAACCTCCCGCGCGTCAAGCAGAACATGGAAGCCGAAGCGCTTGGCGACAAGATGAAGTCGGAAGCGAAACTGAATGGAACAGGAGAAGGCCGGCACGCGCGTGAAGCCGGTGTTCGGGTCGGTCTGGTACCACCTGATGGGACCGACCAAGGAGATGGCCCGCACGCACATGACGATCGCGGTGCCCGGCGCCACGACGGCGACGATGGGCCTGCCCGAGAATGGCCGGCAGGGCGGCGTCTGGATCATGAGTGCGGGCACGACGACCGCGCATCTCATGACGCCGGGCGAATAGGGTCCGATGAGGTCGCTGGTCGTGAGCCTGCTCGCGCTGACGGCGCTGCTCCGCCGCGCAGGCGCGAAGCACAGACGTTCGTCGGCACCATTACCGACGACATGTGCGAGAGAGGCGATCATTCGCGCATGCAGATGGGGCCGACCGACGCCGAATGCACGCAGGGCGTGCGTCGCCGCGCACGGCGCCGCATTCGTGCTGTTCGACGGCACGAATGTCTACAAGCTGAGCGATCAGAAGACCCCGGATAAATTCGCGGGGCAGAAAGTGCGCGTCACCGGCACGGTGGACGCGAAGACCAAGACGATTCGCGTGGAGTCGATATCCGCCGCAAAATAACCGGCGCCTTCGCGCCGGTTCTCGTTTGCCTCACGCTCGCCATTGCGCTCGCTGACGCGTTGCTGTGGAAATCCACGGCGACGCGTGCTGCCAGGGCCCCGCGCTTCCATCCCAGCCGCGTACTCGCCGAGACGTTCATGGAGGTTCTCTGCAGACCGCCCTCCGACGCGGAGACCGTCGACTGGGACAACCGGCCGTTCGAGCGATCAGCATTGGTGAAGGCGCTGACGTCGACCGTCGAAGCGCAGCGCGTGGGGCAGATCTCGAAGTCTCTATTTCGATCTGCTCCGGCGCGATACCACCGCCGCGGATTGCGACGAGGTGCGCGACTGGGTCAATCGACGACTCGGCGTCGACGAGGTCACGCGCTGAACTCGCCGCCCTGCCCGAGGCGAGGCGCGTGGCGCACGTTCGTCAGATCTGTCATCGACCGATCCGGCTGGGACCCGCGCGGCTGGGACGATCCAGGACTGCGCCGCTGGGTTGACAGCCCCTTCACCCTCGCAGAAATCCGAAGCCGCCTCGCCAGCCAGCGGCCGCTTGTCGGCGTGCATTACTTCCGCGTGTACGCGATCGATCAAAGGGGTGGGGCAACGACTCGACGACCGTTGCGCCGGACTCACCGAAGCCGGCGCTCGGTTGGTACGACTCGGGTGACACCGATGTCATCGCGGCGCAGATCAGGCAAATCGAGGATGCCGGCTTCGACTTCGCGATTGTTCACGTCATTGCCGGGTCGGCGCGGACGTGGACCAACGCGCGCACGTTCTTCGACCGCCTGTCCGGACAGCGGTTGAAAGCGGCCATCATCCTCGACGGCCTGTATACGGAGCCGGCGGCGGCCAAGGCGATGTGGGTCCAGAAGGTCAACACCGAATTCGCAGGCCACGGTCAGTATCTGCTGATCCATGGCGAGCCGTTGATCATGCTGTTCTCGGCGCCTGTCGATTTCGACGTGCCAGGCGTGCTGTTACGGAATGTCTATTGACGGAACGCTACGATCCTGGCAGTAATGTGTTCAATCCCGATTACCAGATTCACGCGCGCGACTGGCCATTCTGGTCGCCGTCGCCGCAGCCGCTCGTCAACGGCGTCGTCCCCGTCATACCTGGCTATACCGACGCTGCGCTTGGCCGGCCGCGATCGATGGTGCATCCGCGGAGAGACGGGCAGACGGCTTGAGCGGCCATAACGGAACGTGGCACTAA
>ERZ1370068.1569-contig-11477_pt1 | contig 125239 bp, 209 predicted proteins | sample MGYA00561227_ERZ1370068 | MGnify/ENA primary metagenome ERZ1370068 (study PRJEB38410, sample SAMEA6850437) | metagenome | study: Metagenomic assessment of the ecological functions of the soil: analysis of the soil microbiota associated with the...
GATAGTAACTGATTTCAATTTACATCTGTTGCCACATCTTGCCACCTGCTGGGTTTGCACGGCCTGCATGACGAAATCCCGCGTGCTGGGGAACGGCGGTGCTGGGGCGGGAGTTGCCAGCCAGCCGCCGCACTGCTGGCTTTGCGCTGGAAGGCTTCCGCTTTCCATCATCACCGCCGATGGGATCATTACGGGATTTGAGGATCATCCGCCCGGGTTGAGCGTCTGCGACGAACTGCTGGTGATATCAAGGTGTAACTGGTATCCAAATTTGGTCGCTGCACTGAAGGCGCTACGCACGCCGATCTTGCCAATATCAGCGCCCGGCTTGTTCTCGACCACAGAACGTCAGGCCCAGAGATCTCTTGTAATACTTCAGTCATAGAGCACGAACCAGAAACTTAGTTCACTACAGCGTATTGGAGTTCAGGAGGCACGATGTCGACAGATCATCGAAACTCTTATCCGAATTTGTTTCACCCTGATGCGGCTTTGCAAACATTTAAACACTTTCCTGCCGAACATAACTTTGGCATTTTTAACAACAGCCAGGAGACTGAACAAACTTTTTTGATAAGCTGCGTTTTATACGCCAGCTAATCATATTTTGCTACTCTGATACCGTCGATTACCGCGATAACCCCGGCATGGATTAACCTTCGCGAGATCCTACAGGCAATATTCCATTTACTGCTGCCTCCTGGAAGCATCAGAGTGCGAGCGATATCCCACCGAGCTTTTCTGACAGTCTCAGACGCGACTAACAAACCACGCAATGCTGATTCTCCGGATGGGCGCGGCGCTTTCACATCCTGATGTCTTTGGCGCGCTCACCGTCCGACGCCTCTCAACGTTGACCCAAGTCTTCTTCCACGTAACACTGACTCTCGGCCACCAACGGGATACCTCTCCCAAGCACTAACCGACCACACCGATCAAATTCTAATGCAAGTGCCCCATTTTTGAATGTGATCCATGGCACGACTAGACGCTATTGTTCACCCATCCGGACGCGCCGATCTTTTAACGACTTCCTATGTTGATTGGAATCGACGGTTTAGAGTCATGATTGCACAACGCTCACACTGGAGTCTCATTGTAACTCTGTGCCTGTGGGCGAGGTATAACATATCTGAGTTCACTGGGATGACTGCAGTTAATTAAGTTCCTTTTACACCCAGTCTAAGCATTGCACTATCAAGCATGAAACTCAGAGGGACAAGCGTATGGGTTTGCTCGGCTGGCAGCTGCGATCATTGCCAGGCATGGGGTCCTTCCACCCAGACCTGTTCAGAACACAGCTTTCTCTGTATTGAATTGAGATGGCGATAATGTTGTCCACCAGTCACGGGATGAAATTTCCACCTCGAGCAAGCGCTCGGCGGAGATGGGTGATCGAGCCGCACACTATCGCGATCAACTGGACAGCTGCGCGGCTCCTAACAGCGTCGAACCACGCGGTCGGAACGGGGTGCCTAACTTGCCTGAGCGATAACCGGCCGAATCGAAGGTCCCACCTGAACCGTGGTTGCGATCAGGCGCTGCGATGCCACCGTCGCCAGCTTTGGTACATCGGAATACGACCACACTGCATCAGCGGTGCGAGTGGGTGCTTACCTCGTCGGGCGAACAGTCTATGGGGTGATGTTAGCGGGCGCGTTCCACCGGCTAAGCCGCGGGAGCGGCCGTCCATCAGTTGCTCTCTATCGCTCAGCCCGAAAGGCCTCGATCGTGGTGTCGACTTATGGGGTTTCGCCGCCAGCGAAGACTCGAAGAATCAACTCGCAGGTTCCTGCAGTTAAACCGAAATTGGGAGAAACGCGGCAAACCCAGCCCTCAAATGTTGACCATCACGTTCTCTGCCGCGCGCAGAGTTCGCGTAGTTCAGACCGAGGTGCCGGAACGTGTCTCGGCACACTCAGCCTGCATATGTCCAGCACCATGACCTGGCCGAGATGATTCCTTTACGATCGTGGTGTCGGTAAAGGCGGCTGCAAACGCCATTGCGACTTCCGGCAACTTCTGGTGGAACACCTGCGGCGTCAGTGTCGACCCCACAGCACTCAATTACGCAGACCGACGCCAAACCGAAACGGTGCCATCGCACCTTCTGCATGGCGGTGCGTGATGTAGCGAAGTAGACCTCGATCAGGTGTTCTAGTGGTGACCATGCCGTATGCCGCGGAGGCAGTCCGGCGCCACTGGACATGCAACGATCGAAGCAGTTCGGCGATGCGCTCGCCCGACCCGCAGATCAATATATCCAATGCCGGCAGCTCAGCGCGGCACTGGCCATACCTGGCCGCTGGAGCCACGATCCTTACGCCGTTAGCGGCATCGACTACAGGACGCGAACTCGGACCGTACCTGACCATCTCGCCTGTGATCGGAGCGTAGACAAGCGTAGCCGGGATCTTGTGACACCATGCATATCCAGCTTTGAGTTAGTCTCTTGGTGGCACCAGCTACTGACACTCCAAACCAGAGGTGTGTCTCAGTTACGTCCACGACCTCAGGCAGTCAAGGAAGGATCAGAGGAGGATCAGTTCGAATCCAGGCCTGAACTAGCTAATCACGCTCGTCACTGCTCGCTACCTTCACCGGCAGGTGCTCCACACGCTATAGAAGGGAGGTCTCAGACACTCTCAAGGAGGTTCAGGACTCTGAACCCGGCTGCTGTGATCTGAAACTGAAAGCCACGGCACGCCTGCTGCGTTGCGCACAGGCGCTGCGACCCGCTCGCCGTTCGTCATCGTGGTGCCAGATCGAGGAGGCTGCCCTTCGGATATGCGCCACTTCGCCACGTGAAAAGTTTGCCTGCGCGCCACCTCGATGCGTGCCCGGCCGAAACTGGCGAAGCATTACCGAAACTCTCGTACTCAGGTTGCACCTCAGTGGACCGGCTATCATCTGGCACCAACACAGGAGTCAATTTGCACCCCCTCGGCGACTGCCCTCACCACCGGCAGGATTGAGGTGCGCTACCGACGAGGCCGACCACTCCACCGAACTGCGCATCAGTGACGTGCTCAATCTTGCGTGCGGCCAGATCGGCTGCATGACGAAGGCCTCGACAGGCATTGAGCACACCTCGTCTCGTTTGGCTTAATCACCATTCTCTCAGCGATGTCGGTCAGCACTAAATCTAGCGGCGCGTACTGAAATAAATGTGGATGCGGCTGCAGCCACGACTGCTCCAGCAGAAGTACCACTCCTGGCCAACGCCGGCGTGATGCGCTCCAGCGCCGCGCAAAGCGCCAAATCAGCAGCTGGTAGCCAGAACTCACGCCGTCATATCAGATCAGATATCGCCGCGGTGGCCGAACCGACCGTGTCGGGCCTGTGCATATCGGCCTGCACCAGCAGACCCTGTGTCTTGCTGACGGTGATGCGCGGGCGTAACGGGACCAGCACCGGTGAATTGACCGGCGAGATGCTGCCCGCGATGCCGGCCGTGAATATGCGTTCTGCGGTGGCTTTCAGGCGGCCAGATACAGCGAGTGGCTGCCGAACCGTGCTGGCGTGACCGAGCACTGGCGCCAGGGCGAAGCTGCCCGCCGATCCACCAATCTCCAGCGCGGGTAGTCCGTGGACTTGCCGTTACGGTTGGACATCGATACGTCTCGACGGGCCGCGCAGATCAGGCTCACCACCAGGCGTAGCCGACGCTTCGGCGACTGCCAGCGCGCCCGGGAGGACGTAAGGAGCTGACGTGACCGGGCAACAGGATCGCATCGAAGTCGAAGCGCGTTGATCAGAACCGCCATTGGCGAACGCCGCCACCACCGTGGACGCGGTCGCCGGTCCTGGACGCTGGCCTGGGCGCCCGGCGCGCCGGCACCCATCAGGCGGGCGTGTCGACGCCGATCCGTGCCTTCGGTGGGCTGGAGAGCCGTATGAGGAGCGCCAACAGCCGATCGAGTCGATCGGCGGGCGGCTTTAACCATCACCGTGAGGCGGCGTTTACTCGGCAGGTTGGTGGCGTCAGGAAATTCGGCTTGGCAGTTTTCGACAACGGTGGCCGTGGGCGTGATAATAAGCCAGGAGCTCTATAATTGCGTGTCATGTCGAGGTGGTCGGCCTATTTGGGAAGCTGGCACTGTTGGAACGGTGATAGCGTTTCGCGCATATTATCGCCATCTGAAGCTGGGACGACCATGCCTTACCGCTCACCCGTTTAGTAGATGGCGGCCCAGTTCTCTTCTGCAGCGCGCCGAGCCTGTTGCCGATAGCCCATAACGATCATCGCCGTGCCGTTCAACGTCCTTCCCCACGGGAACACGACGCACATCAACGCCCGCGATTTCGCTTAAATTACTCGATCGTTGCCAGCACCAGCCGGTGGTGGTGGATACCACATCGCGCACCGAAAGGACCACCATCAGCGCGCAAACGTCGCTGAACGCGCCTGCGGACGGGCGCGATGTTGTTCTCAGCGGATTCGCTCACTAAATCTACGACCGCTCTTGTTGAAGAAGACCGTGCCACCTTACACGACCCCGCGAAGGACCTCGTGCCAGTGTGGGGCGGTACTATGTTTTTCAACGTTCTGATCCAACGTGACCGGGTCGGGGCCACGGAGGCATGACGGTCGTTTACTGCCAGTATGACGTCGGCTCGCGCTTCCGCGTCCACCAGCACTTCGATGCACTGGCGGGCGAGCTGTTCCAGCAGGTCACAGGCACCAAGATGACGGCGTGCCATACCAAATTCCAACGCGTCACCGGGCTCACGGACGTGAGCAGCGAACAGAGTCGATGCCATCTTCATCGACAACCGATGCGTCGCTCTTACCCCTAAGGACTCGAGCAGGTCGGGCCTTTAGCGTTTCGGGGCGAAGCGGCTGGAAACAGCTGCCGGCGTGCCGACCTACACTCCGAAACCGGCTAGCCAGGCACTGGGTCAGCCTAGTTCAGCGCCTGCCACATCAGAACGCCGAACGCCTTCGGCCCGTTGCGACGCCAGGTCAAGCGACCTGGTCACTGGCTCATCAGGTCTGGAGAATATTACGCCCGACACCAGACAACACAGCCTCGAGCGTTCGAGCTGTTGCGGCGGAAGCCAGCACTGGAGAAGTGCCGCCAGGAAATGGGCGTACGCTGGCCCCAAAGTGAGTCCCTAAAAACCGGCATCAGGCAGTGAGGCCTTCTGGGCAGTTGGATGAGCAGTCTAGACGGGTTCAACTTTCTTTCACCTGTCAATGTGGTCACTGCATTGGAAGGCAGCGGCTCATGGATCATGTAAGCAGATTTCAAATAAACCCTGGAGTCCTCCATACTCAAAAACTCTCCTGCTGGGCCAATCCCCACCACTTAGATCATGGGTGATCATCGATTTCCTTTCACCACATTCCCACCAGAAGCCCTCGCCAGATGGTCGTTGCTGATTCGGCGCGGGCGCGATCAGTCGATACAAACAGGCGTGACTTTGCGCAGGCTCTGTTAAGCTTCTGGGAAAAGGTATTACGGTGGTGGACAACTCAATGCCAGCGCAAGCCCCGATCTGAAACCGATGGCGGTCTGAATGCGCCTGCCGGGTATTTACGCATCATGTTCACTGAGCAGTTCGATCCCAGACTCAGCGGGGCTGCGCGCGGCCTTGGCGGCGCCGGCTTTCCCGCCGGCCGCAAGTGGAAGATCGTCGCGTCTGAACCCGCTCCGCGTCTGATGGCGGTCAACATCGACGAAGGGGAGCCTGGGACGTTCAAGGATCGCTATTACCTCGAGCGCGATCCGCACCGCTTTCTCGAAGGCGCGATCATCGCCGCGTGGGCTGTAGGCATCGACGACGTCTATATCTACTTGCGCGACGAATACCACGGCTGCCGTGCCATTTTGCAGCGCGAGGCTCGCCAGCCTTTGCGACGATCCACTCCTGCAGGATTCCACGATTCCATCTTCGACGTGGCGCTGGTGCCTACATCTGCGGCGAAGAGTCGGCGATGATCGAATCCATCGAGGGAAGCGCGGTGAGCCGCGACTCCGCCCGCCGTAACGTCGCACAGGTCGGCCTGTTCGGCCGTCCCACTCTCGAGCACAACATGGAGACGCTGCACTGGGTGCGCGACATCCTCGAGAACGGACCGGGCTGGTTTGCCGGCCATGGGCGGAACGGCCGCAAGGGACTGCGCTCGTTCTCGGTGAGCGGGCGCGTCAAGCGACCGGGTGTCCACCTCGCGCCCGCGGGGATCACGCTGCTGGAGCTCATCGACGAGTACTGCGGCGGCATGCTCGATGGGCACACGCTTTACGGATATCTTCCGGGCGGCGCCTCCGGCGGGATCCTGCCGGCGTCGATGGCGAACCTGCCGCTCGACTTCGACACGCTGACCCCATACGGTTGCTTCATCGGATCGGCCGCGGTGGTGGTGCTATCTGACAAGGATTCGGCGGCCGCCGCAGCCCGCAACGTCATGAAGTTCTTCGCGGACGAATCGTGTGGCCAGTGCACGCCCTGCCGGGTCGGCACGCAAAAGGCCCTGGAGCTCATGACCGAGCCGCGGTGGGATCAGCCGCTGCTGCAGGAGTTGTCGCAGGCGATGGTGGACGCGCTCGATCTGCGGACTGGGTCAGGCCGCACCCAATCCCGTGCTCTCAGTGCTGAAATACTTTCCCAGCGAAGTCGACTGATGGCGACCTTCGCGCTGAACGGGAATACGGTGACCTTCACCCTGAACGGGAAGACCCTCGTCAGTCGCGCCGGCCAGACGATCCTCCAGATCGCGCAGGAGCACGGCATCGAAATCCCTCGACTCTGCTACATGGAAGGCATGCGTGCGGACGGCAATTGCCGCACGTGCATGGTCGAGATCAAAGGCGAGCGTGTGCTCGCACCGTCGTGCTGCCGCTATCCGACGGACGGCATGGAGGTCACCACCAACAGCGCGCGCGCGCTCACCAGTCAGAAGATGTCGATCGAGCTGTTGCTGTCGGACGTCCCAGAGACCTCGTACACGCTGAACTCGGAGCTCGATGTCTGGGCGAAGAAGATGGGAGTCGGCAAGCCACGCTTCGCGCGCGGCCGCAGCCGGTCGAGGACCTGTCGCATCCCGCGATCGCACGTCCATCTTGACGCGTGCATCCAGTGCAAGCGCTGCGTCCGTGCCTGCCGCGAGGAGCAGGTAAACGACGTCATCGGATACGCCTTCCGCGGCGGCCATTCGAAGATCGTGCTTCGACCTCGACGACCCGATGGGCGACTCGACGTGCGTCGCCTGCGGCGAGTGCGTCCAGGCGTGTCCGACCGGCGCGCTGATGCCGGCGCCGAGTGCCGCGAAGGTGGCGCCGACGAAGATCGTCGACTCGGTGTGCCCGTACTGCGGCGTCGGTTGCCAGCTCACCTATCAACGTCAAGGACAACCGGATCCTGTTACGTGCAGGGCAAAGACGGCCCGGCGAACTGCGAGCCGCCTGTGCGTGAAGGGCCGCTACGGATTCGACTACGTCCAGCATCGGCATCGGCTCACGCAAGCCGCTGATCCGCAAGCCGGGCGTGCCGAAGCACAAGGACTTCACCGTCGATCCGGAGAACTGGCAGGACGTGTTCCGCGAGGCCACGTGGGAAGAAGCGCTCGACGTCGCGGCCGACGGTCTCCGCGAGCATCCGCGACACCTACGGCAAGCGCGCGCTCGCGGGCTTCGGCTCAGCGAAGGGCACGAACGAAGAAGCGTATCTATTCCAGAAGCTCGTGCGCACCGGGTTCGGGTCGAACAACGTCGATCACTGCACGCGTCTCTGCCATGCCTCCAGCGTCGCGGCGCTGATGGAGGGCATCAATTCCGGCGCGGTGTCGAATCAGGTGCGCGACGTGGCGAACGCCGAAGTCATGTTCGTCATCGGCGCGAATCCGACGATGAACCATCCGGTGGCTGCGACCTGGATGAAGAATGCCGCGAAGCGCGGGCGCCAAGCTGATCGTCGCCGATCCGCGCCGCAGCGATCTCGCCCGCCACGCCACCTACTACCTGCAGTTCAACGCCGACACCGACGTGGCGCTTCTCAACGCGCATGCTTCACGTCATCGTCGAAGAGGGCCTCGTCGACGACAGCGTTCATCCGCGATCGCACGTCGGGATATGACGCGCTCGCCGAGAACGTGCAGCAGTTTTCGCCCGAGGCGATGGCGCCGATCTGCGGCATCGACGCGCAGCACGATCCGCGAGGTCGCGCGGCTCTACGCGACGTCGAAGGGCTCGATGATCTTCTGGGGCATGGGAATTTCGCAGCACGTGCACGGCACCGACAACGCGCGCTGCCTCATCGCGCTGGCGCTGTCGACCGGGCAGATCGGCAAGCCCGGCTCGGGCCTGCATCCGTTGCGGGGTCAGAACAACGTGCAGGGTGCGTCCGACTCGGGGCTGATTCCGATGTTCTATCCCGACTATCAGCGCGTGAACACGCCGGAAGCGCGGCAGCGTTTCGAGAGGCTGTGGAGCACCGAGCTCGATCCCGATCCCGGCCTGACGGTTGTCGAAATCATGCAACGCCGCGAAGACGCACGAGATCCGCGCGCATGTACATCATGGGCGAGAACCCCGCGATGTCTGATCCGGACGTCGATCACGCGCGCGAGGCGCTCGCCGCACTCGATCACCTCGTCGTGCAGGACATCTTCCTCACCGAAACCGCCTACCTTGCCGACGTCGTGCTCGCGGCAACCGCGTGGCCTGAGAAGGTCGGCACGGTGACGAACACGGACCGCATGGTGCAGCTTGGACGCAAGGCGATCGAGCCGCCGGGCGAGGCGAAGGAGGACTTCTGGCTTCTCACTGAACTGGCAAGGCGCATGGGACTGGATTGGAACTACGCGCACCCGCGTGACGTATTCGCCGAAATGCGGGCCTGCATGGATTCCATCGCCGGCATCACGTGGGAACGCCTCGAGCGACGAGTCGTCCAGTGACGTATCCCTGCCTCGAGGAAGGCGACCCCGGCGACCCGGTCGTGTTTCATCGAGCGCTTCCCGACCGCGAATGGCCGCGGCAGGTTCGTGCCCGCGGACATCATTCCGGCTGACGGAGCGCCCCGATGCCGACTATCCGGATGGTCCTCATCACCGGCCGACAGCTCGAGCACTGGCATACCGGCGCGATGACGCGGCGAGCCGCCGCGCTCGACGCCATCGAACCGGAACCGGTGGCCTCGGTGCATCCGCTGGATCTGGAGGAGCTCGATGTGCCGCCCGGCGAGATCCTGACGATCGCGTCGCGGCGAGGCAGCATCTCGCTGCTACGCCCGCGCCGATGATGGGATGCCACGCGGCGCCGGTGTTCGTACCCGTTCTGCTACTACGAGGCGGCCGCGAACCTGCTCACCAACCCGGTCCTCGATCCGTTCGGCAAAATCCCGGAGTTCAAATACTCGCGCGGTGAAGGTGACACCAGGGGCCCGATCCCAGACCGCTCGAGTTTCGGTGGCGGATCGCTGCTTCACGAGTAATTACGAGACCATGATCAGTGGCGGCGTCGTTCTCTGCGGTGGCAAGTCGACGCGGATGGGCACGTCGAAAGCTTTGTTGCCCTTCGGTCCCGAAACCATGTTGCAGCGCGTCGTCAGAATTGTTGGTGATGTCGTGTCGCCGATCGTGGTCGTCGCGGCCGTCGATCAGATACTTCCCGATCTGCCGCCGGCTGTCATCGTCACGCGTGATGAAAGCGAGGGACGCGGTCCGCTCGAAGGACTCCGCGCCGGCCTGAAGGCGCTGCCGGCGCACGTCGAACGCGCGTATGTCACAAGCTGCGACGTGCCGCTGCTTGTGCCGGACTTCGTTCGGCAGATGCTCGATCTCGCGGGCGGATACGACATTGCGGTCATCGAGATCAACGGCTTCTCGCATCCGCTGTCGGCCGTCTACAGCCGCGCGACACTGCCGTATGTCGAGGACCTCCTGGCACACGACCGTCTGCGACCAGCGTTTCTCTTCGATGTCGTCAAGACGCGCCGGATCGAGCCAGCGCAGATGACCGCCGATCCGCGATCTGCGAACGCTGCGCAATCTCAACACGCGCGAAGACTACGAGCAGGCGCTCGCCGCTGCGGGGTTCTGATCCGAGGCTCTACCCGTGCGACTCTCGCTTGATGCGGGCGTTCGGCACGCCGAGCGACTTGAGATCGGCCAGCACGGATTCGAGGAAGCGTGGCTGCGGCTGCTCGCCCTTTTCTTTCGCGGCCTCGCGGTCGAATTTCGAAATGCCCGGGCCGCAGACGTAGAATCACGCAGCTATCGAGGTCGGGAATCAGCTCGCGCAGCTACGTCGGCATTGACGCGTCCCTTCCGGACGAACGGTCCGCACAACGCCACGTCGGGCTCGCGCGTCAGCGTGTGGATCACTCTGAGCCGCTCGGGATGCTTCGCCTCGAAGCTCGATGAGCGCGTCACGGAAAATGATGTCGCGCCATGTCTTGTTCGAGTAGATGAAGGTGTGCCGGAGCCTCGGGTGATACTCCAGCGCGTGCTTCAGCATCGAGAAGTTCGGGACGCTGCCAGATCCGGCGCAGATATGCACGATGTGATCGGTCTGCGAGTCGATGTCCGGTGACAGCGTGTGCGGACCAGTGAAGCCCGTGACCATGAGCCGCATCCCCTTCACCGTTCTCTTGACCAGCAGCGGCGACAGCAGCGGCGGGTAGCTTGGTCGCGCCCGACACATGCTGTTCTTCCTTCACGGTGACGGCGAGGTAGCGCTCATGCGGCGCCGAGCACATTGAGTAGGCACGCGGCGGCTCGCGCTTACCCTTTAAGTCCTCGAGGAACGCGGTGAACCGTTCGAGTGCTTCGAACTGGTGCGGATCGATCGTGAGGAAATGTCCCGCCTTGTATTCGAGGTGATCGTTGCCCGTGAAGAACACGAGCGTGCTGGTATCCGCCGTCTCCACGACGACGTCCGGCGACCATGACCTCGAGCTCCTTGATCCGTCTTGACGGTGGGGCCTCGACGACAACACTCATGCCGCAAATGGGTACATGAGTGGGCGCGGCAGGCCGAAACGCGTGGTTAGTAGGCGGCTCCCAGGAACGGCAACATCCGGCCGAAATACAGGACGAAGACCCTGGACATTCAGTCGGTCCTCGGCACCGCCAGCGCCAGTGAGGCCCGGCGCGCATCGCGGACGTAGGCATGGCAGTGGACGCAGGTGGTGATGAGGGTTGAATAGGCAGCGCCGGCGGCTTCGATGTCGTGCCGCTAGGACGCCTCGACGAAGGTCGTCGACCGACGACATGAACAGCATCGCCTGCTCGGTGTATCGCGCTTCGGCGGGTTCTGCCACGAAACGATTTCCATCTCGCTGATGCGGTTCAACGCCGCCGCGGCGCGATCGATCTCCTTGTAGTCAGTCGTGACGATGGCCTTCAGCAGCGCCTGCGTGTTCGACAGCTTGTGTCCGCATGATCTCCTGCATGCGCGCGTCGCCCGAGGCAGGCCGGGCCGAAACAGCCACGAGCAGCACGACACCGAGAAGCGCAAGACGTCGGAACATTGGCTGGATCTCCTGTGCGAGTTGCAGCCGCGTGCATCAACATCCGTACCGCGCGACGCAGCGATCGCGTCACGCGATTCACGAGTCAATTTTCGCTGGAGCACTGAAGGGAGCGCGCACGAACGGGAAAGATCACGCGGCTCACGGCGAGAAATTCCGCGATCGCCGTGCCCGGTGCGTATCGATTCGGGGGGCGTTCTCAGAAACTTCTCGTGATCCGTTCTTGGCACAGACGCTGCTCATCAGTCATGCCTGAGTCGGAGTCAGCGTGATGACCCGACTCACGGACGCGCACCAGATGTGAGTTGGGTCATCACCTGACTCCGACTCGGAGATGGCATATGTTCAGCCGAATCCTGGTCCCAACCGATTTCAGTCCGCCCTCTGACGCCGCTCTCGAGTACGCGCACCCTGGCCGAGCAGTTCGGATCGTCGCTGCGCATTTCCTCCATGTTATCGACGATCCGACCGCAGCATCCGAGTTCGTCGCCGATGGATTTGCGCCGTCGACCGAAGACATCCGCACCGGGTTGCTCGAGCACGGGCGCAAGCGCCTGGAGCAACTGATGAACCTCGTCGATCGATCGCGTGCCACGCGCATGCCGACGTGGTCATGGGATCGCCGGCCGCGGCAATCATCGACTACGCGGCGGCGACCGGCCACGAAGTCTCATCGTGATGGGCACCCACGGCCGGACCGGCCTCGCGCACCTACTGATGGGCAGCGTCGCCGAGCAGGTCGGTGCGAGACGGCACCCTGCTCGGTGCTGACCGTGCGCCAGGTGACGGTGGCCGATGAGGCGGTGGCATACGTGACCGGGATGCGGGTGCCGATCGCCGTATAAGAGGTTTCAGGTGTCAGGTGTCAGGTGTCAGGTGTCAGGTGTCAGGTGTCAGGTGTCGAGTGTCGGGTGTCAGGTGTCAGGTGTCAGGGCTGATCGGCATCAGCCCTGACTACGCTTTCAACGCTGATCCCTAGACCACCCCTGAAACCCGAGACCTGACAACTGACACCTACCACTGGTAGATCAGCCTCACCAACGCGGTGTGCGCGTGGTACGGCCGATTCAGGTACATCAGGTTGATGAGCGCCGGGAAGATCGGGCTGTCGAGCGCAGCCCGGGCGAGCGCGCGAAATCCTGGGCGTCGTAGCTGTCGTACCAGTATCCCGGCGCCCGAGACCGACTTGCTGGGACAGCGAGTAGCGGACATCGACGGTCGCGCGCTGCATCTTGTTGAGAATCGGCGCCAGCTGCTGCGGTTGGGCGAGCGTCGTGTTCGCCGGCAACAGATAGACGTAACGGGCGTTCGCGTGCACGTAGTCGTAGCGCAACCCGCGCAGTCGTTCGCGGCGCGATGTGCGGCAAATCAAGGCTCGACGTTACCGTGTGCACGTTCTCGTTCATGTCCGTCGACCAGTCGCGCGTCGGATCGTCAAACTGCGGACCCGGATTCGCCTGCCGCGAGTGCTGCAGCGTGCCGTAGTGCTCGAACGTGCACTCGGTGCCGAGCACGAGCGTGTCCGTGCGAGCTGGCGTCGACGCCGACGCTGAAGGTCCGCAGATCGTTGTCCTGCAGGCCGAAGGATGCGTCGGGCCGATGTTCCTGACCAACACCCGCCGAGGCGCTGAAGCCGAGCGACGCGATGGGAACAACCTGCACGAGCGCCATCAGCCGGTCGCGCCGCCGGTTCGAGATGTCGAACTGCCGCAGCGACACCTGCTCGCCGATGTCGCTGAAGACCTCCTCGTCGAGTCCCTTTCCGGTCCGCTCGCCGTGTTCGTACTGCAGCCGCATCGAGCCCCAGGATATGCCCGTGCTGTCCAGTGACGCGCGAAGGGTGTTCTCGGTCGTCGCCTCGAAATGCCTGAACGTACGGTCGTCGTGCTCGCGGCCGTAGCCGAGGCGAACCGCGGCGAACGTCAGCGGGCGTGCATGACGCATCGAGGTCGATGAAGTGCCTGACGTGACCCGAACGGCTCGCTGCCGCCGGTTGCGGACGTTGACGATGCTGCTGTCGAGGCCGACATGCTGCGCCTCGAGGAACCGCGGCGTGCGGTTGTCGTAGTTAGCCGACTTGAACTGCCCGTTCAGCCACAGCTTCGTCGTCGGCCGCGACGTCACGCGGTAGTTCATCGCGACGATGCGCGCGTCGGCTTCGGCGGTCGGCCGCGAGAGCGTCAGCGGCGCAATGGCGGTGTTGATCGTGAACGGCAGCAGCGCATCGTTCTGCAACCAGCTGCCGACCGAGACGTAGCTGAACGCCCGGGTGCGGGCAGGAAGCGCCAGCGAGCCGGCGGCGCTGACCGTATGCGCGGTGCTGTCGGGCCACTGTGCCTGCTGCCCCTGCGACGGCAGGCCCGCCGCGTCGGTGGCGCGAAGCGGATTGTCGAAGATCAGCCGGTCGATGTGATTGTTGAACCACGAGCCGTCGTAGGCGACCCGTCCCATGGCTCGATCGTTCGACCACTCGGCCGTGGCGTTCACGTCGTTGTTGCGCGCGGTCGACCGGCGCCGCGAGCTCCACGGCGTTGCTCTGGCCGAACGACGCGCCCCACGGTTGCGGCGCCAGTGCGCGCGGTGCTCGCGAACGACATGCGCAGGTCCAGCCTCGGGGTGGCGCGGTAATCGAGACGGGCATCAGCGGTATTGCGCTGCGATCGCAAATCGAAGCGCCGCATATCGGACGCGTAGATCGCGTTGGTCGCCGCTGCACTCTGCACCGCGGTTTGGAATGCGTCGTTGAGCCGGAACACGCCAGTCGACGGCGATGTGAATGGCGTCCGGGTATCCACGCTGTAGAAGAAAGGGATCTGGTCCCACTGAAAGCTCGCCTTCAGCTTGCCGTACTCGTTGAAGCCACGCGGTGTAGCGCTGATCGCGGTAGCCGGCGTGGTCGAGCGCCGCCTTGAACTCCCACCGCTCCTTGGTCTTCGCATACCTGGCGCGATCGAACTGTCGGACCGTTGCGCAGGTCGCGATACTTCATAAACCGCGCGACATCGCCAGAGATGCTGCTGGCACGGCCGCCGAACTCGACGCTTCGCCGCGATGGCTGCGACAGGCTCGCCGGTTCTCCGGCGGCAGCCGGCGGCGCTGGCGTGGTTTGAGCCGATGCCGCGGTCGTCAGAGCCAGCAGCGCGAGCAGCGATCCGAGATGTGTTCGCATGCCCCTACCTCGTAAACGTCTGGCCAGACGGATGGTTGGATCCGTGGATCTGTGCATGACAGTTCACGCAGCCGCGATCGACGATGCGGACGCTGCGGCTCTGAATCGAGAGGTTGTCGTAGATCGTCGACGGGATGGCGCGTCCCGATGTGGCACCGCTGGCAAAGCATCGGCAGCTTTGCCACCAGCAGGCGATCGTTGCTCGATCCATGCGGATCGTGGCACGTGATGCAGCTCTCGCGGCCGGCCGCGTGCTCGAACAGGAACGGTCCACGTTTCTCGGCGTGGCATGAGACGCACGCTTCGTTGATCCAGTTGCCGACGCGCAGGAGGCGGACATTGGTCGACCCGTGCGGCTCATGGCACGAAGAGCACTGCATCTTCCCTTCGGGCAGCGGCATGTGCACCGACCGGTTGATCTTGGCGGCCTGCACCTTGTGACACGTGCCGCACAGCTCGATTTCGTTGGTCGCCTTCAGATGCGCCGTATCCGACTTCGGCGTATGCATGCTGTGGCACGTGATGCAGGCGAGGCTGCGCGCGTCGTGCGCGCTGCCCTGCCAGGCGGTATGCGGCGTGCCGGTGTGGCACGACAGGCAGACGGCATTCACCTCTCGCGGCGCCATCTTCGCGAATTTCCGAATCGAGGTGTTGACGGTCGGATCGTCGACGTGTTTTTCGCCGGGTCCGTGGCACGTCTCGCACTGGTGCATTGCCGCCGGCGTCCGCGGATCCGCGGCCTTGCCGTGCGGGCTGTCGAGCGTAGCTCTTCTGCAGCGAGTCCTCGTGGCACGCGATGCACGTGTCCAATCCAACATAGCCGGCCGTCGGGTGTGGATTGGCGGGATCCTTGACCGCGACGGGCCGCAGGTGCCGTCTGCTGCTGCGGATCCCGCGGCGCGGCGGCAAGAACCGCAACACCAACCCAGAGCGCACCGATGGTGCTCAACACAGCTCGTCTCATTTCAACGACTCCAGGTACGCCACGAGCGCGTCGACATCCGGATCCGGAGCGTCGAGCGGCTGCATGCCTCCGTCGGACATCTTGGCGTTGGGTGACTTCAGCAGCATTCTGAGCTGACCGTTTGGGTATTTGGCGGCGACGCCTATCAGCGACGGCGCGCTATCGGTGCCTCGCGCGTCGGCGCCGTGACAGGCATCGCACGATTGCGCGGCGAACAACTCTTTGCCGTGCGCCACCAGCGGGTTGGCGAGCGCCGCGTTCTCCACTTTCAGCGAGCCTGCCGCCACCTCCGGCTCGAAGGGCTCCGACATGAATGCGTCGCACCGCGTCGCGCTGGACCGCCAGCTGGCGCGCGATCGCAGGGTCCCGCGCATCCTGGACGTGGCTCTGCACGCCCAGCGCGACGAGCCCGAGCATCACCACCGCGAACGCGCCGACGCTGAACGGACGCCGCCACGGGCGTCGTTCGCCGCCGCGGTCGATGAACGGCAGCGCGGCAAACAGCGCCGCGAGCACGCCAGGAATCACGACGATGCCAAGCAAGTGCGCGCTCACCCGGCCAGTCCTTCAGCCATTGAAAGACCGGCACGTAATACCACCCGGGCGCGGCAGGAACCGCGTGTCCGCGGAATTGGCTTCGGGCCCCAGTTCCGCCGGGCACGAACCAGGCGAGCAGGCCGAGCGCAGCGGATCAACATCGCCGTGAAGGCGATGTCCATCAACACCTGGCGCGGGTAGAACGATTCGGTCTTCTCGGGCCGCGGTGGAACCGGCGGTCCCGCGGCGCCGGCCTTGCGGAACAGAAACACGTGGGCGCCGACAAACGCGAAGATGGCGGCCGGCAGCAGAAACACGTGCGCAACGAAGAAGCGGGACACCGTCAGCGTGCCGAGATCGTTGCCGCCGCGCACGAATTGCTTCAGCCATGCGCCGATGACGGGGACTTCCGTGAGGATGTTGAGTGCCGACGGCGGTTGCGAGCTTACGCCTTTCGATCCCACGGCAGGAGGTATCCGGTGAAGGCCATGCCGAGAATCAGCGCGAACAGCACGCAGCCGGCCAGCCACAGCAGCTCCCGGTATCCCTTGTAGGAACCGAACAGGATCGTCTGGCCGATGTGCAGCAGCAGCACGATGATCATCGCGCTCGACCCGTAGACATGCAGGCTGCGGATGAAGGAGCCGGACGACACCTCCTTCACGATGTAGGCGACGGTCGTGTGGGCGTGATCGGCGGAGGGCACGTAGTAGAGCGCGAGGAACACGCCGGTGATGACCTGCGAGATGAAGCAGGAACAGCAGGCCGGAACCGAACACGTACGCGAACCGCGCGCCGCCGGGAATCGGCTCGTCGAGTGCCTGGTGCAGCAGCCCGCGGATGCCGGTGCGCCGATCGAGCCAGTCGCCCAGGCCACGCATCAGGCGAGCACTTCGCGGGTCGGCACGAGCTGGCGGAGCATACTGATATCGAACCTGCAGCCTGCCGCTCTCGATCCGCGCGTCGAGTTCGTCCATCCCCGCGGCGGCGGTCCCGACAGCAGCGTTCCGTCCGTGCGCGAATGCGCCGTTATGGCAGGGGCACACGAACTGCCCTTTCGTGTCGTTCCAGGCGACCGAGCATCCAAGGTGCGGGCACACTGCGGACAGCACGCGAGGCCGGCCGTCGGCCGCCTTGATGATGACACGGGCTTCTGCGAGAGCACCTTGCGCCATCCATCGCGCTGTTCGATGGCGAGCTGCACTTTCACCGGCGCCGATAGGGACGTGAAGTCTGTTGCTGCGCCCGCGTCCGACCAGAGCACCTCGCTCGTCGTCCGCCACAGCGGATCGAGGCTGAATCGCGCAAGCGGAATCGCGAGCAGCACCCCTACCGCCGAGTGCCGAGGGCGAGGAGTCCGCCCAGAAACGAGCGACGCGTCTCCACGCTATTTCTTGAGGCTCGAGAGGTAGGCCACGAGCGCATCGACTTTGTCCTTCGGAAAATCGGTGTAGGCCTTCATGGGCGGCTTGCGGTCGATTTTGGCTTTCGCCGCCATCTCCGGCGCGTTGGTGATCCACTGGCGGATCTCCTCGGGCGTCAACTTCGCGCCAACGCCGTCCAGCACCGGGCCTTTCTTGTTGCCTTCGCCGCCGACGAGGTGGCAGACCGTGCATTTGGAATCGACGAACTCCTGCCGGCCGCGCGCGACGGGGTTCTGCGCGTAAGCGCTGCCGGCGAACAGACAGGTAACGAGCACAACGGAAGCAATACGCATCATTGAGAGTGATCTCCGCAGATGGCCAATCAACAAGCGTGCCCGCCATCCATCGCGCACATTCGACGGCAAATGACAGACTCTACGGATTTCTAAACGGCCCACGCGTGATGAGTTGATGCGGAAGATCTCGCGGGATGGGGAAAATTTCCCCTTCCGAGGCACCCCGACGTGGTCATCGCGACGACCGCCAAGAGAGCGACGCCGAGGACCACCGGCGGCTGGCCGAGCGTCAGAACCTGGAAAACCAATCCCGAGCCGACGACAGCCCGCAAGGGGCCGTTTCCATTCCGCGCCTGCGGAGCACCTCGCAGGCGGAGACCACGACCAGGGCGAATGTGCAGGAGATGGCTTCGGCGAGGTCGTGATATTGCACCACATCGGGCCTCCTTGTTCGCCGTCGTGAGGCCGTGAGTGCCCCGCTGGGGCGTGTCAAGCTGCAGCCACCCGTCGCCACACGACGTCGGCACACCGCGTCGATCGTGATCGCGCGCGTCTCCTGGCCGGCGGCGTTTGGAAATGATCTCGTCGCCCGGCAACGACATGGGGGCTTCGGCGTCAGACGCGGCGCCTATTCGTTTGCGGCGCCCTCTACATCGGGAATTCCCACGGCGGTAGCGGACTTTTCCCGTGATGGCCGATCGCATCCGATTGATGCGCAAGGCCATTCACCGCGTGTCCCTGGTACGGACTCTGCTCAATCTGCAGTCAGTCGGAGGCTGGCCATGTTCAACCGCATTCTCGTTCCTATGGATTTCAGCGCGCCCTCGGACGCGGCACTCGGAATACGCGCGGACCGTGGCCACGCGCTTCGGCGCATCGCTTCACCTGCTTCATGTCCCGGAAGATCCGTATCGCGCGCTCTATTCGGCGGAGGTCTTCGTGCCTGAGGTGGAAGGGACTGCGCGAGGAGATCCTCGCCGACGCCGACCCGCAGGCTGAAGGATCGTCTCCAAGCGTCGAGACATCCGCGAGCTCGGCGCGACCGCCGATGCCATCGATCGGGACGCCCGCATGGTCGATCGTCGAGTACGCCGGATCGCACGACATCGACTTGATCGTCATGGGCACGCACGGCCGCGGCGGCATGTCTCACCTGCTGATGGGAAGCGTCGCAGAGCGGGTGGTGCGAACCGCGCCATGTCCGGTGCTGACCGTCCGCCAGTCGCGCACGGCAAGGCCGGCGACCGCCGAGTGCACGGCCGGAGGCGGTCATGGAAGTGCCGCCGGTGCTCATGGCGACAACAACTGCGGACAAGCAGTGTTAACGGATGGCTGGGTCCGCCTTCGGCGGCACCGCCTACTTGACGGCGAGGCCGAACTTCTCGATGCGGTACCGCACCTGGTCGCGATTGATGCCGAGGAGCTGTCCCGCCTGCGTCTGATTCCCGCCGGCTCGCTCGAGCGCCTGCACGAGCAGCTGACGCTCGACCTCGTCGAGGCTGATGCCCTCGGCCGGCAGCTTGAATTCGCGCGGGCGTGACCGATCGTGTCAGCGTCGTGAAGTCACCCGGCTGGAGCCATTCGTGGTCGACGAGCAGCATCGCCCGTTCGATCGCGTTGCGCATCTCGCGGACGTTGCCGGGCCACTGATACTGCTCGAGCATCGCCATCGCTTCCGGTGACACGCCGCGCACATGCCGTTTGAACTCACGGTTGAATACGTCGATGTAATACGACGGCAAGCAGCCGGACGTCGCCGTGGCGTTCGCGAAGCGGCGGCAGCGGGATCGGCATGACCTGCAGGCGGTAGAACAGGTCCTCGCGGAACTTGCCGTTGGAGACTTCCTGCTCGAGGTTCCGGTTCGTGGCGGCAATGACGCGGACGTCGACGCGAATGTCGGCGAGGCCGCCGACACGCTTGAACGTCTTCTCCTCCAGGAACCGGAGGAGCTTGGCCTGCAGGCCGGCGCGTCATCTCGCCAATCTCGTCGAGGAACACGGTGCCGCCGTCGGCGGTCTCGAGCAGGCCGCGCTTCTGCTGCCGCGCATCGGTGAACGCGCCGCGCTCGTGACCGAACAGCTCGCTCTCGAGCAGCTGCTCGGGCAGCGCGGACATCGTGATGTTGACGAACGGCCGCTGTCGCCCGATCGCTGTTGTAATGGATGGCCTTGGCCGCGAGGTCCTTGCCCGGTGCCCGTCTCACCGGTCAGCAGGACTGTCGACGCCGGGCTCGCCGCGACCCTCGCGAGGAGCGCTTTGATCGATTGCATCGCCGGCGAGCCGCCGATGATGGCGTCGAAGGCGTACTCGCGTCCCTGATTGGTTCGCAGCGCGCGCACCTCGCGACGCAGCTGGCTGGTCTCGAGCGCCTTTCTCGACCAGCATCTCGACTTCGTCGAGGTTGAACGGCTTGTTGACGTAATGGTACGCGCCGAGCTTCATCGCCTCCACGGCGTTCTCGATCGGAGGAGAAAGCGGTCATCAGGATGACCTGCGTCTTCGGCGACGCGTTCCTTGATCCGCTTGAGGACGGTCAGGCCGTCGCCGTCCGGCAGCTTGTAATCGAGCAGGACGAGATCGATCTCGGTGATCGACATCCGCTCGAGCGCTTCGGACGCGAGCCCGGCCTCGAGGACGTCATACTCGGCAGCGGTCGAGGTGCTCGCGGAGCGACCAAGCGGACCAGCGCTTCATCGTCGACGATCAGGATCCTGGCAGAAGGCACGCCCAAGTATACCGATGAGCAATATCGAAACCGCAAGCGAGCTCGCCGACTTGAAGCGGGCGCTCGATCACGCACGCGATCGGTGGCAGGACGGACGTGACCGGCAAGATCACGCACGTCAATGACCAAGTTCTGCGAGATCTCAGGCTACAGCCGCGAGGAGCTCATTGGACAGGACCACCGGATCATCAACTCCGGACTCCACCCGCCAGAATTCATCCGCGACCTCTGGGTCACGATCGCCAACGGGCGAGTCTGGCACGGCGAGCTTCGCAACCGGGCCAAGGACGGACATTACTACTGGGTGGACACGACGATCGTTCCCTTCCTCGATGCACACGGCAAGCCGTATCAGATACATCGCCATCCGCGCCGACATCACGGCGCGCAAGGCCGCCGAGCAGCAGCTCGCGCAACAGGCGGCGCTGGCCCGTCTCGGCCAGATGGCGGCGGTCGTCGCGCACGAGGTGAAGAACCCGCTGGCCGGCATCAAAGGGGCCATGCAGGTGCTTGATATCGCGGCGCCCGGGCGACGATCCGGAAGCCCTCGTCATGGGCGACATCGTCGCGCGCATCGACGCGCTGAATGATCTGATCCAGGATCTGATGATGTTCGCCAGGCCGAGACCGCCGCGGCTCTCGGCGGTCAACCTTCGCCACGTGGTCGACGAGGCAATCGTGATGCTCCGCCGCGACCCGGTCGGGTCATCGCTCGACGTTCAGATCGCGGGGACGCAGGTGAGATCACCGTCGACTCGGACCTGATTCGGGCGACCGTGCTGAACCTGCTGCTCAACTCGGCGCAGGCGATGAACGGACAGGGACACGTCCGCGTCAAGACAGCCTTGCGTGACGGAATGTGGGCGATCGACAGTAAGCGACGACGGACCCGGCGTCCCGATGGATCTTCGAGACAGATCCTCGAAGCCGTTCTTCACGACGAAGGCGCGCGGCGGCGGGCTCGGGCTTCCCATCGCCAAGCGCGTCGCCGAGCTGCACGGCGGCACGCTGGCACTGACCTTTCCGGCATCCGGCGGCATGTCCGTGACGATCACCGCGCCGGCAGCACCGCGAGCCGAAGGAACGCTGACGGTTACGCCGGCAGCTGCCGCCTCGAGCCGGTGGCGCCTGCTCGTCGGTGGTGCGAGCGGAGTCCGAACTTCTCGATCCGATACCGGACCTGATCCCGATTGATCCGCAGCAGTTGGCCCGCGTGCGTCTGGTTCCACCCCGACCGCTCCAGCGCCTGCACGAGCAGCTGTCGCTCGACGTCCTCGAGGTTCACGCCGTCCGCGCGGCAGGCGGAACATCGACGTCGAAGACGCGTGGCGCGTCAACGACGGGAAGTCGTGCGGCGTGAGCCACTCGTGATCCACGAGCAGCATCGCGCGCTCGATGGCGTTGCGAAGCTCGCGGATGTTCCCGGGCCATCGATAGTGCTCGACCAGCGCCATTGCCTCCGTCGTTCAGACCGCGCACCTTCTTGCGGAACTCGCGATTGAACCGGTCGATGTAGAACTGGACCAGCAGCCGGATGTCGCCGTCGCGCTCGCGCAGCGGCGGCAGCATGATCGGCATCACGTGCAGCCGGTAGAAGAGGTCCTCGCGGAACTTGCCGCTCTGCACTTCCTGCTCGAGGTCGCGGTTGGTGGCCGCGATCACGCGGACGTCAACGCGCACGTCAGCGAGCCCGCCGACGCGCTTGAAGGTCTTCTCCTCGAGGAACCGCAGCAGCTTCGACTGCAGTCCCGCGGTGATCTCGCCGATCTCATCGAGGAAGACCGTGCCGCCGTCCGCGGTCTCGAAGCAGGCCGCGCTTCTGTTGACGCGCATCGGTGAACGCGCCACGCTCGTGGCCGAACAGCTCGCTTTCGAGCAGTTGTTCCGGCAGCGCCGAGCAGGTGATGTTCACGAACGGCCGCGCCGAGCGATCGCTGTTGTAGTGAATGCGCTTTCGCCGCGAGGTCCTTGCCCGTGCCCGTTTCGCCCGTCAGCAGCACGGTCGACGCGGGACTCGACGCCACGCGCGCGAGCAGCGACTTGACGTCCACCATCGCCGGCGAGGTGCCGACGATGGCGTCGAACCCGCAGTCGCAGCCCGGCGCTCGAACGAAGCGTCCGCACTTCGCGGCGCAGCCGGCCCGTTTCGAGCGCTTTCTCGACCGCAATCGAGCACTTCCTGCAGGTTGAACGGCTTGTCGATGTAGTGCCACGCGCCGAGCTTCATCGCCTCGACCGCGTTTTCGACCGTCGAGAACGCCGTCATCAGGATGACGAGCGTCTCCGGCGAGATTTCCTTGAAGCGTCGAAGCAGCGTCAGGCCGTCCCCGTCGGGAAGCTTGTAATCGAGCAGGACCAGATCGATCGAGCCGTTCATCCGCTCGAGCGCTTCAGCCGACGGTCCGCGCCTCGAGGACGGTGTAGCCGTCTCTGCACGAGACGCTTCCCGCAACGACCACCGAACGAGATCTTCGTCATCCACGATCAGCAGGGTTGGGGCGTTCATAACAGAACCTCGAATTCCGAAAATTTCGCGCCGGTGCGAATCTTTCCGCACTGAATCGGCGCGTATTTCGTCGACTACGGGGTAGTGGAGCAACAACCGCGCCGAGGGGCGCGGCAAGGGGCTTGACGGGCTTACAGCGACCGGACGAGGTCGCTCGAGTTCGTGCATGTTGAACGGCTTGTTGAGGACCTTCGAGGCGCCAAGTTTGAGCGCGCCTGCGGTTACGTCCGGCGTTCCGAACGCCGTCATCATGATGACCGTGCGCAGCGGGCGCGATCCGCCGGATTTCGGCCAGAAGTCCCAGGTCGTTCGAATCCAGGCAGGCGGAAATCGAGGAGGACGAGGTCGGTGCTCGGAGCGTCGGCCAGAGCCCGCAGGGCCGACGCGGCATCCTGCGCCTCGGTCACCTGGTGGCCGGCGGCGCCGAGCGTTTCGGCAATCGACCATCGAATCAGCGGCTCGTCGTCGACGACGAGCACGCGCAGGCACCGGGCAGCCGTGTTCATGTGCCGGCCGACTCCTACAAGATCCGAGCCGTCCCGGCGATCAACTGGTCTGGCAACTGGACGGTGACGGTCGTGCCGCCGCCGGGCGGGCAGCGGACGTCGATCGTTCCGCGATGGGCTTCGATCGAGCCGCTTGGCCGTCGGCAGGCCGAGGCCGGTGCCGCGCGACTTGGTCGTGAAGAACGGCGTGAAGATCTTCTCGCGAATCTCCGGCTGGAATGCCGGGACCGCTGTCCTCGAACGCAATGCGGCATTCGCCGTCCGCGGCTTGCACCAGCACTTTGATGCGTCCTTGCCCGCGCATCGCGTGCGCGCTGTTGACCATCAGGTTCAGGAACACGATGCGAAGCAGACCGGGATCAGCCGACACGGGCGGCGCGCGAGCCTTCGACATCAATCTGCATCGCGTTGAGCGCCGGATCCTCCCTCAGCAATTCCGCGGTCGACGTCACCGAGCGACGAGATTTCAACCGGTAGCGGGTTGGGGCGTGGCGGCCGTGCGAACAGCAGCAGATCCTTCATCAGGTCGTTGAGCGAGTCGATCCGGCTGACGATCTCCCTCACGACGGCAGCGTCCTTCGTGCCGCTCGGCAAGCGGCTGCCGATCACTTCGATGGCGCCGCGGACGGCCGCGAGTGGATTCTTCACTTCGTGGGCGAGGACCGCGGCCATCTCGCCAAGCCGCGCGCAGCGCCGCCTGTTCCCGCAAGCTGCTCCTCCATCGCGACGCGCGCGCTCAGATCGTGCAGGATGCCCGTGAACTTGCGCTCGCCGCCGACTGACGTCTCGCCAACAGACAGGTGAAGTGGGAAGGTCGCCCCGTCCTTTCGCCGGCCGGTAACTTCGCGGCCGATGCCGATGATCTTGTGGACGCCCGTCTCGAGGTATCGCGCGAGGTACCCGTCATGCTCATCGTGGTACGGCGACGGCATCAGCATGTTGACGTTCTGCCCCATCACCTCCGCTTCGGTGTAGCCGAACAATCGTTCCGCCGCCGGATTGAAGGCCTCGACACGGCCTCGCGCATCGATGACGATGATGCCGTCGACGGCCGATTCCACCACCGCGCGCCAGCGCGCCTCGCTTGCGCGCAGCCGTTCTTCGAGGCTGACACGATCCTCTAATTGTCGATCGGGCATAATGGATTGGAGCGCGTTCCGAGTCTACAACGGCGCGCGGGAAGGTTCGTGCCTCCGCGAAATATCTCTCACGAGCACGTGGCGCACCCGCACAAATCAACACATCAGGCACGTCGAATTCACGCTGCGTGTCGTGGCACGTGTTTCGCCACAGGTGGCGATCGGAGAAGCATATGAAAGTCGAACAGGTCATGACGCCCTCACCGGCGACTTGCGGCGTTGCAGACAACCTGGCACAGGTCGTCGAGCGCATGTGGACGCCAACTGCGGTATCGTCCCCGTCGTCGATGCTGCCGCCCGCGTCGTCGGGGTGATCACGGATCGGGATATCTGCGTCGCCTCAGCCACGCGCGGCCTCGCGCCGGGCGACATTCGAGCGGACGACATGCAACGGAGGCCGGTCGTCTCCTGCCGCCCTGACGACCATGTCAAGACCGCGCTGGCGCTGATGAAGAAGCACCGCGTGCGCCGGCTGCCCGTCACAACCGACGAAGGCATCCTCCACGGCATCATCTCGCTCGACGACATCGCCCTGTCTGCCGGCGCGCGTGGTACGGTCAACGCAGCGGAAGTGCTCTCGACGATGAAGGCGATTTACGCGCCGCCGGTGCCGGCAGCCAGCCGCGCGGCGTAACCGTCAGGAGCTCCTCGCGAGTGTCGATCTGACGACGACGAACGTGCTGCTCGGCATTCTTGCGACCATCAGCGTCCTCGAAGCGCTGGCGGTCATAGGTCTCTTCGCTGGCGGATACCCGCTATTCCGCCGCCTGATGAAATTGCTCACGGAGATCGAGCAGCGCCAGGTCGCGCCTGCCGCTGCGCGCGTGAATGAGATTCTCGACGATGTGAAGACCGTCACAGGCGCGGCAAAGCGGGCTGCCGAGAGCGCCGACCGTATGGCAGGTTGGTGGCGGGGTTCCGCGGGGCGTAGTCCTCGAATCCCGAATCCCAGAATGCCGAATCCCGCAGCCGCACGACTGACTCCGGACGGCGGACCGCTCGCGCTTGTGCACAGCGCTCGACACGCTCGTGAGCGTGGGCCTTCTTCGCGTGGAGAGCGACACGTTCCTGCACGCGCGGACCGGCCGACAGTTCTACGCGGTCCGCTCAACTATCTCCGCACGGTCAGCACCGGGCACGTCGAACCGCAGATGACGTCGCGCGCGTCTTGGAGCCGAATAACCATCGGTCGAACGCTCCGTGGCCCTGGGCGCCCATCACGATCAGATCGGCGTCGCGCTCCTCGGCAAACGTGAGAATCGCGTGGCCGGCTGCGCCGGCCGCGGTCGCCGTCTCGACGAAGCAGAACGGCGATGCGCTCGGGGAACGAGCGATCGCAGGCGCGTGAGAATGTCGGCCTCCACAGCGGCGTGCAGCCCGTCGAGGTTGTCGTAGCTGACGGCCGGTACACGCAGCTCCGGTGGAACTTCGATGACATGGAGCAGCGATAGTCGCGCGTCGGCCTCCTCGGCCAGTGACAGCGCCCACGTCAACCCCGCGAGCCAGCTTGCCGAGAAATCAATCGCGCAGACGATGTGCTTGAAGGAGACGGCCGACGGCGCCACCGCATCATGCGGCGGCACCACCATCACCGGGCACGGTGCCGACCGGAGGACGCGTTCGGCGACCGAGCCAAGCAGAAAGTGCTGGAGGCCGGATCGCCCGTGACTGCCCATGACAATGAGGTCTGCCGGCAGAGTGCGCGCCAGGTCCAGGATGGGACCTCCAGCGTCGGAAGACGCCTCCACCACGACATCGACCGCGGCACCGCATGAGGCCAGGTTCACGAAGCTCCGAACCTCGTTTACGGCGCGCGTTGACTCGGCTCACCTCGATGACGGCCGAGGGCGCGAACGCAAAGTCCTCGAAGTCTGCGCTGTTCTCGATCGGCAGCGTCGTATCGACGAAGCACGCGGTCAGCGAAGATCCATACCAATCTGCCAACGCGCACCCGTGCTTCAGCGCACGCAGCGAGGCGTCCGTCAAGTCGATCGGACAGAGGATGCGTGGGAGCGCGATCATGGCCTCCCGTTGTGCAAGCCCATAGCCACGGGCGGGCGCTGACGATGCGCCATTTCCGCTGGCCGCCCGATGCGCGCGGCGGATTCTTTCGGAAGTGCGCGGGATTTTCACGCCCGCCTGGGTGAGATCACCGCGTGGCGTCAGGCTTCAGCCGGATGCTACGCGCGACTCCTGCATGCCGATCGATTTCACGGTCGGCGAGGCTCCAATCAATCCGATCGGTGAGTCCAAGGCGCGCGGCACGCGCGCCGGGCTATCTCATATGGACTCGCCGCAAGCCGCCGATACACGTCGGCGTGAACTTCGATGCACCGTCGTCGCCCTGACTCGGCAATCAGAATTGGCTCGTAGATGATGCGGCCACGCGTCCCGGGCATCACGCGCGAATAGAGGTCTGCGATCGGATCGCGCTGGTAGGCGAATGCAGCCGTGCGTCGTCGCCTGATAGATGCTCGACTGCGCCGGCGTCCCATGAATGCCTATTCCAGCCAGGCTCAGGCCAATCCAGAACTGCCCGAGCGGGTTCTGCGGACCAGGAGCCACCACGAGCGGCAGCGGGTGTCCCGCCCGTGCGCTTTCCGCCCTGATGGATGCGGGAACGTGCCACGCGGGATTCTCTTCTTTCCGAACCACGGTGAATGTTCCTGCCGGCGTCTGCCACGTCGCGCGCCCGACCGCGATCGGATAGGCGAAGACACGATCGCCATCGCTATAGAAAGGCCATCCGCTGCGACACGTTGACGACGATTTCGCCAGGCGTCGACCGTCGGTGGGGATGATGTGCCGGTTGTCGATGCGCAGCTCGCGCCCGACTTCCGAGTGGTCGCGCGGGGTCGAGGTGATTGTCCGCCGCGATCGCCGAGGGTAGACGCCGAACCTCGCGCCAATCGCCGTCAGCGTGGTCATCGCGCGCGACGGTATAAGCGATCGTGCCGCCGGTGACTGCCGGCCCGGCATCACGTGCAGCGGCTGCAGCCACATGCGTGCAGCGCGATGCCAGACACAGAGCGTGAAGAACGACGTGAGCCGCCGACGCATCGGATCCTCACGCTGGTAAGGGCACCAGCCATACCCGGGCGCGAGCTCACTCCCGCTGACCTGATGGGCCCTCCAACGGCTCGGCAGCGCACGTGCGGCGACTTCGACGGACCAGATTTCAGCGATGCCCCGCCGCGATGAAGACCGGCGGCCCACGACCTCCAGGAACAGCCCGTAGCCGCCGCCTTCGACACGACGCCAATCCACGCGAGACCGATGCCGATGACGATCCGCAGAAGACCTTCGGCCCACGACTCGAGAAATCGGAGAAGTGACATAGCTACTCACCGATCAGCGCGCAGAGAGGTGTGCCCCGGAATAATGCGCGTGGGTAGTGGCTATTCAGGTGCCGCGGTGTCGCCGGCGCTGGAATATCCGCGGCGCCGGGGAAAGATCACGCGGGCAAACGCGCTGCGCACTCAGCGTGAAGTGTGCGTCCTTGCTGCAATGCGTGTTACGCCGCGGCATATCCGTTGCGTTCATCGCCAGTGTGCTCTCGCATCCAACGATGGCAGACCATCCGGTGACGCCGAGTGGTAGCACCATGGAACGAATCAGGATCGAGCAGCACAGTTGACGGGCACACTCTGGTGAGCCGGCTGGCTGTTCACCATCGGCTACCTGCACCCGTATTCTGGAAGGGCGTGCTCGCGATCCTGCTCTGGCCGCATTACCTGGCGTCGTCACAGTCAGCGGGCTGCATTAGCGCGGGCGTTCTCGCCTCTCGAATAGCCGCTCCATCACCGGGAGGAACGCGAGGACGACTGTAGCGTAATGGCCGCGGCGCGACTGACGCAACGGCGCATGCGCCGAGACCAGCGGCCATGCCTGATCGCCGCGTTCACCCAGATGGTCGCTGCCGTCGTGAGGCCGTGAACGTTCTCGCCGCTGCGAAGGATGGCGCCGGCGCCGAGAAACCCGATGCCGCGTGACCACCCGCGCGGCGATGCGATCAGGCGAGCCAGCCGCGGCGCCCAGGTCAATCGACATCACGGAGAACAGAGCGGATCCGAGCGCAATGAGCATGTTGGTCCTGAGCCCGGCTGGCTTGTGGCGGTACTCGCGTTCCAGTCCGATCGCACCGCCAAGCGCGCGCTGCCAGGAGAGGAGGCGAAGAAATACGTCGAAGACGGGCGGCGGCGTCATGCGACTAGGTTAACGCAGCGCCGCCAGTCTCACGCCGCAATCACGTGCGGATAGAGGCGCCCGTAGGACGCGGTCGCGCGTCCTGAACAGGATCCTGAATCAACGAGCGCGTCCAGAACCGCCTCACACGTGATCTCGTCCATGCCGAAACGCCGCTGCGCTTCGACCACGGTCAGCATCAATCCGGGCGTCTGAGTGAACTCCCCTTCGATGCGCATGACGAGGTCTTCGATCTTGCGCCTCGTGGTCATCGACGCGGTTTGTTCTCAGTCACGATCGACCTTGAGCAACTCATTTACCGCCGCGGCCCGATCGATTGCCGCATGTGAGCCGCCCACATCTGCGCCGTCATCGGTCCGCCTGATCGGAATCGCAAAAGATCTGGGCCGCGTGGAAAACTTCACGCCCGCCGCGACCTGCTGCCGAGCATTCACCCAGTTCCGGAGTGCTCGCGCCAGGCACTGCTAGGACGCCATCCGGTGCCGTGCGATCGAGTGGAACGTGAGGCCGTCGTCGATGTACTCAGACGTCAAGCTTGTCGCGTGCCGCGAAGCTCCTGGCGCTGGCAAGCGCATCCACGCGCGTGTGAAAGGTCATCTGCGATGGACCGCCGAACGAGGCCACGACGTATACCTCGCGTGAGGCGTCTGCACGACGGACCACCAGGTCGCCCTGCTGGGGACCCCCGATTGAACGGTGGAAGTCATGTGGCGACTCCTGGATCGCAGCCTCGGCGTTCGATCGTTCCAAATTGCCGTCAAGAAATGCCGAGCCGGCGCACTATAGCTCGAAAAGTTGAGCCCGTTTCACGGAGAATCGGCAGCAGCGCGTGTTTCGCCCCGTTGGAACCGGCGCGTCGGCGCGTTGGGCGATGGCATATGCGGTGCACACCTTGGCTCAGTTTGAGCATCTCTTGACGATCATGTGGACCAGGCACGCACGCGCCGGGTTCGGCGTCGTGCTGATCGTCGCGGCAGGCGCCAGCGCTGCAGGCGCGCAATCGGCGCATCGCCTGGCGATTCGCGGGCACGAGCAGCTGCTTCAGCTCTATGGACCGCCCACCGGAGACCCAGTCCTGGTGTCGAGTGGCGATGGCGGCTGGATGCACCTTGGCCCCCATGTGGCGGAATTGCTCGCCGCGCGTGGCTTCTTTGTCGTCGGCTTTGATGCGAAGGCGCACCTGGCCGGGTTCACCACCGGTCAGTCCACGCTTCGCACATCCGAGGAACCCGCGGACTACAGGACACTCGCCACGTTTGCCTCGGCGGCGACCGGCCGAAAGCCGATTCTTGTGGGCGTCTCCGAAGGTGCCGGACTGTCGGTCCTCGCCGCTACCGATCCCGAGACGAAGGCGGTCGTTGCCGGAGTCATCGGACTCGGCCTTCCCGAGGTGAATGAGCTCGGATGGCGGTGGAAGGACTCGCTGATCTACCTGACACACCGGCCCCCGAACGAGCCGGCCGTCAGCGCGGCGGCCATGGTCGCGGCCGTGGCGCCGCTGCCGCTGGCCGCTGATGCAGTCGACGCACGACGAGTTCGTGCCGCTTGCCGACACCCAGCGCATCTTCGCGCGCGCGTCCTCCACCGAAGCGGCTGTGGGTCGTCGAGGCCACCAATCACCGGTTCAGCAACAACCTGCCGGAGTTCGACGCCCGATTGATGGAGGCGATCGATTGGGTGCGACGCAACCAGCCGCGGTAAGCGGCGCGGCGGTCGCGCGCCTCCGACGGGTGTACCGGCCGTCATCAGCCTCGCGCTGTTCTTCGCCGCGCTCGAGGTCCTGCGGGTGAGCTGCGGCACGTCACCTGGCTCGAGCTGACACGCGACATCGCGGCGACCTCGCGGCTGCGGCTGGCCGCCGCGCTCGCGTTGACCGGTGTTGAATTACGCGGTGCTGACCACATACGACCTCCTCGCTTTTGTCTACATCCGGAAGCCGCTCGCACGGGCGCGCGTGGCGCTCGCCTCGTTTGTCGCCTACGCCGTGCGCGAACAACGTCGGCTTCACGATGCTCTCCGGCGCCTCGGTCAGTATCGCTTCTACACACGCTGGGGCGTCACCACCGAAGAACTGTCGCGAATTGTCTTCTTCTACGCGACGACGTTCTGGCTTGGCCTGTTGCTCGTCGGCGGGATCAGCCTCGCGACAAGCACGCTACCCGGCGACCTGCAGCTTCCGGCGAAGCGAGCTTGTCAGTCGCGGCTGGATGGCTGCTCGTGCTGATCGTCGTCACGTATCTCGCGGCGACACGGATTCGCGACCACGCCGATCCGGCTGTCGCGGTTCGAGCTCCGCATTGCCGAAGCCACACGTGGCGATCGCCCAGCTCGTCGTCTCCACGTGCGAATGGGTCCTTGCCGGTTCCGTGCTCTACGTGCTGCTGCCCCCGGCGGTCCGCCGCTGCTCGTGTTCCTCGGCGCGTTCATCTCGTCGCGCAGCTTCTCGGACTGGCAAGCCACGTCCCCGGCGGCGTGGGCGTGTTCGAAGGATTGATGATCCTGCTGCTGAAGCCGTATCTGACGTCTGGTGCGCTGCTCCCGTCGCTGATCGTGTATCGCGCGGTGTATTACCTCCTGCCGCTCATCGTGGCGCTGGTCATCCTGGTCGCCGACGAGCTCTCGCAGCGGCGCGCGCAGGCCGCGCGCGTTGGCGCGGCCGTTCGACTGGCTGACCGAGCAGCTGACGCCGCGCGTGCTCGCGATGTTCACCTTCCTCGCCGGGCGTCGTGCTGCTGTTCTCCGGTGCGACGCCGGCCGCGGAGGGGCGCCTGGCGCTGCTCGATCGCCTCCTGCCGCTCGGCGTCATCGAGGCGTCGCATTTCCTCGGCAGCATCGCGGGCGCCGCGCTGCTCCTGCTGTCGCAGGGTCTGGCGCGCCGCCTCGATGGGGCGTAGGTACTGACCGTCGCGCGCGGTCGCCGCGGGCATCATCGCCTCGCTGCTCAAGGGCGCCGACTACGAGGAAGCGACGGTTCTCGCGCTCGTCCTCATCGTGCTGTGGCGCGCGCGGCCGGCGTTCGATCGGCGCGCGGCGTTTCTCGACACGCGGTTTTCGCCAGGCTGGATCGGCGCGATCGCCGGCGCCATCGGGGCGTCGATCTGGCTCGGGCTCTTCGCCTTCAAGCATGTCGCCTACTCGAACGAGCTCTGGTGGCAGTTCGAGGCTGCACGGCGAAGCGTCGCGATTCCTGCGGGCATCCGTGGGATCGGCGGTCGCAGTCCTGCTGTTTGCCGTCTCACGCATCGCGACGCCGGCGCGCCACGAAGCGGTCATGCCGACCGACGCGGAGCTTGAATCCGCTGGCGCCATCATCGCAGCGCAGACCACTGCATCTGCGTACTCGCCTATCTCCGTGATAAAGGCGCTGCTCTTCGACGAGCAGCGGCGCGGTTTCATCATACGGCATCGAAGGGCGCACGTGGGTGGCACTCGGCGATCCAGTCGGTCCCGCGACCGGTCCGCGCGGATCTGATCCGCCTGTTTCTCGAGCGCTGCGACGACTACGCGGGGACACCGGTGTTCTATGAAATCAGAAAGGATTCGCTGCACGTCTACGCGGACTTCGGCCTGACGTTCGTCAAGCTCGGCGAAGAAGCCGTCGTCGATCTGTCGCAGTTCTGTCTCGACGGATCCCGAGGCAAGCCGCTGCGCCACGCGCTTCGCCATCTCGAGCATCACGGCGCGTCGTGCCGCGTCGTGCCAGCCACAGAGGTGCCGGCGATTCTCGCCGACCTGCGCGTAGTGTCGGACGACTGGCTCGAGCACAAGGCCGGCGGCGAAAAGGGCTTTTCGCTCGGCTTCTTCCGCCCTGACTACGTGGAGCGGTTCCCCGTCGCCGTCGTCGAGCAAGGTGGACGAATTGTCGCCTTTGCGAACCTCTGGCCGGGGCCGGGCACGATCGAGCTCTCGGTGGACTTGATGCGCTATCGCGACGACGCACCGAACGGTGTCATGGAAGGACTGATGGTCTGCGTGATGCGATGGGGGAAGGAACTGGGCTATCGCTCGTTTTCGCTCGGCATGGCGCCGCTCTCCGGATTCGAGCGCTCTCCAGTCGCGCCGCTGTGGACCCGGCTGGGTTCATTCCTCTACGCGCACGGCGAGACGTTCTACAACTTCCAGGGACTGCGCGCCTACAAGGACAAGTTCCATCCGGCGTGGGAATCGCGATACCTCAGCGCATCCGGGCGGGCTCACGCTCCCGCGCACGCTCGCCGACGTGGCGGCGCTGATCGCAGGCGGCTACACGCGGATCGTGCACAGATGACCGCCATCCCCGCGAGGCGAGACCAGGGGTTTCAACGGCGATCGCCGCTGGCGCCATCGCCGCGATCACGCTGCATGTCCTGCTGCGGTTCACGACGCCCAACGCGCCCACCTCACTGATTCCGCTCTACGCGGTGCTGATCTTCGGTGGCATTCCACTGACCTATGGGCTCGCGCGCAAGGCGCTGCGCCGGCAGTTTGGATCGGACCTGCTGGCCGGCATCTCGATCGTCACCTCGGTCATCCTCGGCGAATATCTCGCGGGTTCCATCGTCGTGCTGATGCTCGCGGGAGGCGAAGCGCTCGAGAGCTACGCGCTTCGCACCGCTTCGTCGGTCCTGGAAGCGCTCGCGAAGCGGATGCCGTCCATCGGTCACCGCAAGCAGGGCGCGGACATCGTCGATGTGCCGCTCGACGCGATCGCGGTCGGCGACACGCTCCTCATTCATCCGCATGAGATCTGCCCCGTTGACGGCGAGGTCCTCGAGGGGCACGGCAAGATGGACGAGGCCTATCTGACAGGCGAACCGTTCGAAATCACCAAGACGCGCGGCTCCAGGGTGATCTCCGGCGCCATCAACGGCGATGCGGCGTTGATCATCCGCGCCACGGCACGCGCCATCGATTCGCGCTACGCGAAGATCACCGAGGTCATGCGCGAGTCGTCGGCCACGCGGCCGCAGCTGCGCAGGCTCGGCGATCAGCTCGGCGCCGTCTACACGCCCGTTGCGCTCGCGCGTGGCGGGACTGGCGTGGGTGATTACCGGAAGCGCGACGCGATTCCTTGCCGTGCTCGTCATTGCGACACCCTGTCCGCTGCTCATCGCGATACCGGTCGCCATCATCGGATCGATCTCTCTCTGTGCGCGCCAGTCGATCATCGTCAGAAGCACGCTCGCACTCGAGCAGATCACCGGCTGCCGCACGGCGATCTTCGACAAGACGGGCACGCTGACCTACGGCGCGCCGGCGCTGACCGGCACGTTCATCGCTCCCGGATTTGCGCGCGACGAGGTGATGACACTCGTGGCAAGCCTCGAGCGCTACTCGCGGCATCCGCTGGCGCGCGCCATACTCGCGGCGCAGCCGGACCTGCGCTTGCCGGAGGCCAGCGAAGTGAGCGAGCCGCCCGGCACAGGTCTGCGGGGCGTCGTCGCCGGACATCGTGTCGCGATTACCAGTCGACCTCGCGCGCTCGAGGAACAGGTCGCCGGCGCTGAGCAGCTTCCCGTCGCTTGGGACGGACTCGAGTGCGCAGTCATCATTGACGATCGCGCGGCGGCGCTGCTGCGGTTCCGCGATGCGCCGCGCGATGACAGCCGCTCGTTCGTCGCGCATCTCCGTCCTGCGCACCACTTCGAGCGCGTGATGATCGTCTCGGGCGATCGCGCGTCGGAAGTGCGTTATCTCGCGGAACACGTTGGCGTGACCGAGATTCATGCGCAGCAGAGTCCAGAAGACAAGCTGGCGATCGTCCGCGCCGAGACCGCGCGCGACAGGACGCTCTACGTCGGCGACGGGATCAACGACGCGCCGGCGATGATGGCCGCGACGGTGGGCGTCGCCATCGGACAGAACAGCGACGTCACGACGGAAGCCGCGAGCGTCGTCATCCTGGACAACTCGCTGCGGAGGGTCGACGAGTTCATGCACATCAGCCGGCGCATGCGCACGATTGCGCTGCAAAGCGCGGTTGGCGGCATGGCCCTCAGCGTGGCCGGCATGTTGTTCGCCTCAGCAGGCTGGCTCACGCCCGTCGAAGGCGCCATCGGGCAGGAGCTCATCGACGTCGCGGCCGTCGTCAAGCGCGCTGCGGGCGGCGCTTCGACCGAAGCAGATGGCGACATGTAATCGGCGCGAAAATTTCGCGCGGGCGCGGAATATTCCGCGCTGGCCATTGGCAACGACGCGCCCTCGATCCGGGCCACGTCAACATCCCCGGCAATCGCGCGTGGCACTTCACTTGCGGATCGTGATCCTCGAGGTATCCCATGGCACGCGACCTGTCTCCGCGCCCCTTCCGCTCCATCCTGTGCCCCGTTGATTTCTCCGCCAACTCGCGCGCGCGCGCTGCGGTGCGCGGCGATGCTCGCGCGCCTGGCGGACAGCCATCTCGTCGTGCTGTATGTCAACGACCCGCTGCTCGCCACCGCTGCGGCAACCAGGCACGGCGGCCGGGCGTTGCTGGCGTCAGCCGACGCCGACCTGCAGCAATTCGTCCGCGCCGCGCTCCGCCGTGCCACGCCGCCCGTCGCGACGACGCTGCTGACGATTGCCGGGAAGCCGCCGCGCGGAAATCGTGGAAGCGGCGGAGCGGCACGGCTGCGATCTGATCGTGATGGGCTACCGCGGTGTCGGCCGCGCCTCGCGGTTCCTGTTCGGATCGACGACGGAAGGCGTCGTGAGAACGACGACGGTGCCCGTCGTCGCGATCCCGCCGGCGCGGCGAAGCGCCCGGCTACCCAGGGCGGATCGGACCAGCCTGAAACGGGCGTCGTAGGCGGCGTGGCCATGCCGGGTGCATCCGCCCCACCGCGCGCGGATGCGGCGCGGCCGCGCCTGGGCGAGGCTCAAGGTTGGTCGAGGGTTGAACGATGACTCGAAAGGCTTTGCTCGTCTGCGGAATCCTCTCGTCGGTGCTCTACGTGGCGATCAATATCTTTGTCGCGGCGCAGGCGGACGGTTATAGCTCCGTCTCTCAAACCGTCAGCGAGCTATCCGCGATCGACGCGCCGACGCGGGCGCTGTGGATGACGTTGATCCCCATCTACGGGTTGCTGTTGATCGGCTTCGGATACGGCGTGTGGTTATCCGGCCGTCGCAGCCGCACGTTGCGTATTGCCGGTGCACTGGTGATCGCACACGGCGTGCTCGGCTTCTTCTGGCCGCCGATGCACCTGCGCCCGGTGCTGGCGGCAGGCGGCGGAACGCTGAGCGATACCTTGCACATCGCGTGGACGTTCGTGACGGTCGTCCTCATGATGCTGTCCATCGGGTTCGCGGCCGTGGCATTCGGGAGGCGGTTCCGCGTGTACTCCATCGCAACGATCGTCCTCCTCATCGCGTTCGGCGCGCTGACCGGAACGTATGCGCCGAGCATCCAGGCGAATCTCCCCACGCCTTTGGTGGGCGTATGGGAACGCATCGATATCAGTCTCTTCCTGCTATGGGTGGTGGTGCTCGCCAGCGCCCTCTTGCGCCTCAGGACAGCGTGGCTGTGACCGGCAGCCACGATGCATTGGCCGCATGACACGAAACGACGTCGGCTCACCGCCGAATACGAATGGGGATCGAGCCATGTCTCGCCCACGATCTGCCTTCAAGACTCCCGAAGGTGAAGCCGCGTTTCTGGCTGCGTATGACGCCGCGATGAAGCTGTGGCCTGTGCCGTACGAAGAGCTCGATGATTCCAAGCCGGTTTGGGATGACGCACGTCATCGTCAGCGGTCCGAAGGATGCTCCACCCTTGGTGCTGCTGCACGGATATTGGGCGACATCGACGATGTGGGCGCCCAACATCGCCGATTTCAGCAAGGACTATCGGGTCTATGCCATCGACGTCATGGGTCAGCCCGGCAAGAGCATTCCCAACGAGCCGATACGAGACGCGGCAGATTACGCGGCGTGGTTGTCGGCGACGTTGGACGCACTGCACCTCGACCGCATCTGCCTCTGTGGGCATGTCGTTCGGTGGGTGGTTGGCGCTCAATTACGCGGTCGCCGCACCGGACGCGCGTTCAGAAGCTGGTGCTGCTGTCTCCCGGCGGCTTCCTGCCGATGGTCAGACAGTTCAGCCTGCGCGGGATGCTCATGGTGTTCTTCCCGACACGCGTCACGGTGAACTCGTTCATGCGGTGGCTGGGATTCACTGGCGATCGGATGCTCGACCTGTTCTGGACTTGATGTATCTCGGTCTGAAGCATTTTCGAGTTCCGCTAGAGACGGCGCGTGTCATGCCCACGCGTGTTCTCTGACGACGAACTGCGTGCGATGCGCGTACCCGACGCTGCTGCTCATCGGCGACCACGAAGTCATCTCCGACCCGGCAACGGCATTGGCTCGCGCGCGTCGGCTCATTCCGGATTTCCACGGAGACCTCGTGCCGCGATCCAGCCACGACATGTGCTTCAGCCAGCATCGAATCGTTGACGCGCGAGTGCTCGATTTCCTGAAGAAGACACGAGCTGATGATCGAGGCGCGATCACCGAGCGCTCCGTGGCGTAGTTTGCCTCTGCGTCGGCTGAAAGGAGATCCCCATGATTCCGACCTTCCTCGTGATTCTCACGTTGGCGGTGCTGTATTGGTTTCCGATTCGACGGTGGATGAGCCGTTGGGGCACCACTCCGTCGGATCTGGCGCGCGTCATGGCTGGTGATGGCCTCGTCGCGAATCCGACGTTCTCATGCACGATGGCCGTCATCGTCAACGCGCCGCCGGAAGACATCTGGCCCTGGCTGGTGCAGATGGGCTATCAGCGTGGCGGGCTGTACAGCTACGACTGGCTCGACCGTCTCTTCGGCTATCTGGATCGTCCGAGTGCCACGCGCATTCTCCCGGAGTTTCAGCACCTCGCCGTCGGTGACGCAATTCCCCTCGGGCGAGGCCCAAGCTGGCCGGTGGCCGTCATTGAACCCTGTCGCGCGCTCGTGTTGGACATGAGGAACATGGGCGGCTTCGATTGGGTGTGGCAGTTTGGCCTCTACCCGGTTGACGAGAAACGAACACGACTCGTGTCGCGCAGCCGCATCCGCACACAGACTGTCTGGGCCCGGCTGTTCACGTATCGCGATCGAGCCTGCGGGATTTCTCATGACGCGGCGGATGTTGCTGGGTCTGAAACAGCGCGCCGAAACGCTGAGCGCGCAAGCATCGGCACTCACTGGCGCTGCTCTGAAGTGCGACACGCGTCGTGAGCGTACGCGAGGGTAGGGCCGACCCTGATGCGCGCGTCGACGGCGCATGCGCCTGTGGGCGGTAAGCTTCAGCGGATTGATGTCGAGCTCCTGAATGGCGGGACAGGCATCGATCAACGCCGACACGCGCAGCAGTACCGCGATCAATGCGGCTTCGTCGACGAGGGAGCGCCGCGATAGCCGCGCAAGGAGAGGCGCGCCCCGCAACTCGCCGATCATCTCCGCCGCGTCGATGTCGGTAAGCGGATGCAGGCGGACAGCGACGTCGGAGAACAGCTCGACGAGCGTTCCACCCGTGCCGCACGCGATGACGGGGCCAAAGCTCGGGTCGACCGTCGCGCCAACCAGCATCTCGACACCGCCGGTCACCATGGCCTGGATCATGACGCCGCTCATTGCGCTGCCGAGCCGACGACTCATGTCGCGGTACGCGGTGCGCACCGCATCATCTCCGGCGAGACCGAGCGCGATTCCGCCGAGGTCGGTCTTGTGGACGATCGCCGGCCCCACAGCTTTCATGGCAACCGGCAATCCGATACCACGCGCTGCGGCAACGGCCTCGTCCTCGCTTGCAGCGGGCACCAGAGTCATCGCATCGATGCCGAACGCGTTCAGCACCGCGTGTACCGTCGGCGGGCGCCAACCACCCCTGGGCTTTGTCGATCACTCCGCGTGCATCGTCGGGACGCACGTCCGGAAACACGGGAACCGTTCCGCGAGGACGCCGGCGCCACTCGCCGTGCGTGACGACGCGCGCCAGCGCCGTGGCCGCCGCTTCCGGAAACATGTAGCAGGGAATCGTCTGCAGCTCCGAGGGCGCGCCTTGTGCGCTCATGAACGTCGCCAGGACCGGCTTGCGGGCGCCGGACGCGCCGCGCACGATCGCTTCGGCCACCGCCTTCGGATCGGTGACCAGCGGCGGAATGAAAATCGTCAGGAGGCTGTCGATGCGCTCGTCGGCGAGCAGGAGGCGCGCGGCCTTCTCGTAGTGCTCGGCCGGCGCGGATGCGAGCATGTCGATCGGGTTGCCGATGCTCGCGGCTGCTGGAAGAAACTCGTGCAGCGCCTCGCGCGTGTTCAGGCTCAGCTCCGGCAGCTCGAGGCCGTTTGCCTCGCACGCGTCTGCGGCGAGGATCGCCGGCCCACCCGCGTTGGTCAGGATCGCCACCCGTCGTCCATTCGGAACCGGCTGGTGCGCCAGCAACGCCGCCACGTCGAACATCTCTTCCAGCGTGTAGGTTCGAATGACGCCCGCCTGCCGGAAGAGCGCTTCGACGATGACGTCGCTCGATGCAAGCGCGCCGGTATGCGACGACGCCGCACGCGCGCCGGCCGCAGAGCGTCCGGCCTTCACCGCGACGATCGGCTTATGCCGGCCGATGTCTCGCGCCAGCTCACTGAAGGTGCGCGGATTTCCGAAGCTCTCGACGTAGAGCAGGATGATGTCGGTCCGCGGATCGTCGGCCCAGTACTGAATGAGATCGTTGCCCGAGACGTCCGCCTTGTTGCCAATCGACGCGAAGGTCGAGAACCCGATGTTCAACCTTGCCGCGTAGTCGAGAATCGCGAGGCCCAGCGCGCCGCTCTGCGTCGACAGCGCGACGCGCCCTTCGGGCGGATACACGGGTGAGAAGGTCGCGTTCAGCCGCACCGCCGGGTCGGTGTTGATGATCCCCATGCAGTTGGGCCCGATCAGCCGAATACCCGCCGCGCGCACCTTCTCGACGATCGCGGCTTCCCGCTCGAGTCCGGCCGCGCCCGTTTCACCGAAACCGGCGCTGATGATCAGGAGCGCCTTGACCCCTTTGGCGATGCAATCGTCGACGACGGCGGAGACCTGATCGCAGGGAACGGCGATGACCGCAAGCGAACACGTCCCCGTCAATGGCGGTCACGCGCGCGACCGACGGCACGCCTTCGACATCGCCACCGGACACGTTGACCGGCACGACGCGTCCGCGAAAACCGCCGGCAACCAGGTTGTGACAAATTTCCGCGCCGATGCGGCCGCGATGCCGGTCCGGCGCCGACTACGGCGACTACGCGGGGTCGAAAGAAGGCGGTCAGCGACGCATGCGCCGCCGCTCGTGATCGCGCCGCGGTCTTCTCGTGTAGCTCGTCGGATTCGTTCAACGACAGGATGACCTGCGTGATCTGCCCGTCGATGCGCTCCCACGTCAGGGCGAAGCCGGCATCGACGAACAGCTGACGCATCTTCTGGTTGTCGTACGCAGCAGGTAGGCCTCGAACGACGTGATGCCGCGTTTCCTCGCGGCCGCGCCGAGGCGCTCGAGGAGCTTGGTGCCGATGCCCCTCCCCTGGTGAACATCCGAAATCGCAAAGGCGACTTCCGCGCGGTCCGGGGTATCGCCCGGAAAGTACTGGCCTATAGCGACAATGTGGCGATCGATCTCGGCGAGGAGCGTGAAGGCGTCGCCCGAATCGATCAGCGCGCACGACGTCGCCGACAATGTCGTCGATGCGCGGCTTGCCGAAGAAGCGGAAGTAGCGGCTCTCAGGCGACAGATGCCGGTAGAACTCGAGCAGCGCGGCGCGGTCGTCGCTATGCGCCGGTCGCAAACGGGCGGTTGAGCCGTCGCGGAGGACGACATCGACTGCCTCGCCGGCGCGGTCGATAGCGGCCTCCATGAACCCTCAGGCAGCGCGACGGTGCGGACCCGATGATTTCGCGTTCGCCACGAGCTCCATCGGACAGATGTCGGCGATGCCCGTGACCGCGATTGCCGTTGCCGAGAATCGCCAGCATGAACGCATAGCCCGCGGACAGGTCCGCGCCGTAGATGACGAGCCAGAGGCCGACCAGCACGCGAACCACGCGTGCGGTCGTCGAGTGCATGATCGTGAAGAAGGTCTGCATATTTCCTCGCAGGCCGACCGGAAGGTCGGCCTCTACGATCGCTACGCCGCGGGCATGCCCAGCTCTGAAGCGTGCGGATGTAGTTGGCCCGTTCGTAAGCCGCCGGGTCCTGCGTCTGCCGGTGGCTCAGGCGTCCGCGCGCCTCCGCGAGCGACCCCATGTTGTGCCACTCGAGCCACTGCTCCAGCGAATGCCGCATCACGCGTCACGTAGGACGGCCCGTGATGCAGCAACGCCGACACCATCTGCACCACGTCGGCGCCCGCAAGCACCGCCTTGATGCCGTCGTGCGGCGTCGCAACGCCGCCGGTGATGGCGAGCGATGCGCGCACTCTCCCGCAAAGGAGCGCGACCCACCGCAGCCGCAGCGGAAGCTCGGCGCTCGTGGACAGCTCGAGCCGCGGCACGACCTTCATCGTTCGGACGTCGATGTCGGGCTGATAGAAGCGATTGAACAGAACGAGGCCGTCCGCCCCTGCGTCGTCGAGCTGATGAGCGACGTTGGCAAACGCAGTGAAGAACGGCGACAGCTTGATCGCCAGCGGGATCTTGAGGAGCCGCTTGGTATCGCGGACCATCTCCACCAGGTCATCCTCGATGGCGGCGCCGGACGCCCGGGTGTCGGTATTCACCTCATACCAGTTCACCTCGAGCGCGGCGGCGCCGGCCTGCTCGATCAACGGCGCAAACGTGAGCCATGACTCGTCGCGTATGGCCATTGAGCGAGCCGATGATCGGAATCTTGACCGCCTGGGTCGCGCGGTAGACATGATCGGCGTATTCGTGCGGGCCCGAACCGATAGTCCGTGCGTCGGGAAGTAGCCGATCATCTCGGCGAACCGCGCGTCGTCGGGATCCATATGGGCAATGCGCCCCTCGTGGGCCATGCCGACCTGCTCCTCGAAGAGCGAGTGAAGCACCACGGCGGCGCATCCCGCATCCTCGAGCCGCTTGACGGTGTCGAGGCGATAGCCGAATGGTGACGCGCCCGCGACGAACGGATGCGGGAGGTGCATCCCGAGGTATGAAGTGTCTAGTTAGCATGATGCCCTCCCGTTCCGTTCGGGTTCATGAAGCCTCGAGCTCGTGGAGCCGCTCGGCGGTCTTCCGGAGCTCGGCGTACTGGTTCTCGACGAGCTCACGCGCCGTCGGCGGCAGCATGCTGTCGAGCGCGTTCTCATAGACGCCGCGCGAGAAGTGCTCTCCGCGCTCGGCCTCGTGGACGGTGGCGATCGGATCACCGCGCGGAAATCGCGCTGCGCAGGTCGATCCAGGTGCGATGCAGCGCGCCGGCGGTGGTGCCCTCCGTCGCGTTGTGCGCCGCCAAGCCGCTGCGCGTGCGGCAGCAGGTCGGCCGCAAACCGCGCGCGCTGCGACGCGATGTCGAGGAAGAGCGACTTCACGGCCGGGTCCGTCGCATGCTCAGCGACGTGCCGGAACCCGCGCTCGGCGTCCTTGCAGGTCTCGATCAGATGGTTCAATACGGCACGTTCGCTTCGATCAGTCATGGCCTTCTCCTTACTACTTACTCAGTTGACAACATGCGACGTCAGTGCATCGGGCACGAAGTCGACAACGATTCCAGCGTAGATGTCCCACAGCACGAGGTCGATGGCGCGGCAATCCGGTAGTCGAGTTCCGCCGGAATCGGCGGCAGGCCAAGCCGCACCTCCTGCGGGACGCGGTAGAGCGGCGTCATCGTGTACGTCTCGTTGACCGTCGGGTGCATGCCACGCGGCATCGGGCTCATCCCCATTCAGCTCTGCGAGGAACGTCTTCGCCGTCGCGCTCGCCGATCGAATCCGCGAGCGTCCAACGAAACAAGGTAGCGATCTCCGGTGTGAAGATCTCGCCTTGCTGCGCGGAGCGCCGCGCGCCGCGGACCGCTGCGGCCAGGTAGTTCCTCGTCAGCAGCTTTCCGATCGGATCGGTGCTCATGATCGCCGCGGGTGGCGGAGCCAGCCGGCGATGGAGTGCCGCGTAGCTCTCGACGCGCTCGTGGAAGACACTGCAGCGCCGCATCGGCGTCAAACACCGCGCACTGCGCACGTGCGCGCGTCACCGATGCGCCGACGAGCGCGACCGACGAGCAGCACGAGGCCGGTCGTGATTCTTACGGATGGTAATTGACGTCTCATCGCACACCTCCTCGTAGCGTGGTCTTCACGACCGCTTCTTCGGCTTGTCGTCGAAGTGGAACCAGAGGCTGACGGTCAGCTCGAACGGCGTCGCCGTGCCGTTCGAGCCGCAGCGGCTCGTATCCCACTGCTGGACGGCTGCGGTCGCCGCCTTCGCCAGCAGCGGATGGCCGCGGAGCACTTTCAGGCTCTGGACATGGCCATGTTCATCGACGATGGCGTCGAGAATGACGACGCCATCAATCGCGGCCAGCTGCGCGATGGCCGGATAGATCGGCTCGACGCGCTTGACGAGCGCGGGCGCCTGCACTACGCCGCCGATGCGGACCGGTTCATGTGAGACCGGCGGCGGCGGCGCAGCGAGCCCTCCGATCGTGGACGGCACGGATCCGACGATGCCGGCGGCGATGCCGCCCTCGACACCACCAGGAACGCCGACCTCCGCGATCGCCACGCCGACCGGCTCGGGCTGGATATCGGCCGGAGCTTCGATGGGGCGCCGCGAACGCATTCGCCGGCGGCGGCGCCTGAGCCTGCGCCTCGGCCGGACGCGGTTGTGCGGGCGGCGGCGGTGGAGGCGGCGGCGCGACCGCCGCGGGCATGTCGGCCACAAAGGCGAGGACGTCAGGAACCGCAGGGAGCTCGCGCGACGCGACGAGGAACGACATCAGCGCGATGACTGCCAGCGCAGTGCCCTGGATGCCTGTGGACATCAGGATTGGAATCGCCGGCGTGCTCGGCACGTGCTGAACCTTTCCAGTGAACAAATCGAACATGACGTCCTCCGCGCTCGGGATACTGCACGGCAACGGGTGTGCCGCGAGGATGCACGCACGATATGTGCGCTCTTCCTGAGCGTTTTTGACGCGTTCGTGATGTGGGGACGGGTACGCACGCGGGGAAAAATCCGCGGTGCCGTGAACTCTTCGACGCCTCGATGTGCGGCGACATCAGGTGATCCGCATCGGGACTCGCACGCCGGCCTGGGTCGAGGCTTGCATTGCAAATAGGTGCGAGGAGGTGCGCCATGGCCGCTGATTCCAAGACCGCGATCGCACATGTCCAACTGATGGACGGCTATCGCTTCACGGCCACGTTCCCGGACGTCGCCGGCGCCGATCCAATCACGCTCGATGAAGCCGCGCCGCTCGGCACGGGCACGGGGCCGACGCCTGAAGGCCTGCTCGCGGCGGCGGTCGGCGGGTGTCTCTCGGCAAGCCTGACGTTCTGCCTCAACAAAGCCCATCTCGAGCCCGACGCGGTGAACGCGCACGTCACCGCGCGAATGGGAGAAATGAGTCAGGGAGACTTCGGATCGAGGCAATCGACGTGGACCTGACGCCGTGCTTCCCCGGCGCCGACGCAAGCCGGTTCGATCGCTGCAAGGCGCTCTACGAAGACTTCTGCATCGTCACCGAGAGCGTCCGCCACGGTATTCCCGTCAACGTGCACGTCGCGCGCTGCGGCGAGGAGCTGAAACGCTGCGCCTAGTCAACAACGAAAGATGTCCTCGCTAGGCGCGCGTCGTCTTGTCGCTCGTCATCAGCAGGATGACGGCGGCGGCGGCCAGCAGCGCGAACGTAACGACGAACCAGCCGGCCAGCATGCTCGCGCATCGCGCCGTTGCGGCCACCGAGCGCGTCGGCGGGCGAGAACATGCCAAACATCCAGACCAGTTGAACGAGCGTGAGGATGGCGGCCACGCCGGCCAATCCTCCCGCAAGCATGCGATTCGTCATGGGACTCTCCTCGTTTTCACTCCTCCACTCTTTACTTTTCCACTTTTCCACTTTTCCACTTTCGACTGAGGCACGTCCGGTGCCAGCCGGTGCGGGCACGCGGCTCGTCAATGTCCGCACGAAGGACACACCTCGGTTGAATGCGGAGAGCGGAGCCACGGGAAGAAATTCGCGGCAGCCTCGTTTTTCCGCACGGCGCGATCGCTCGCACTGGAAACACGCGTGTCGATTCCGTTCGCACGGGCGGCACCGGTTTCGCAACGCGACTCACCGAACCCGGAGGTACCCGACAATGCGACGCCCTCGACGATTGGCCTTGGGTTACCGCAGCACTCGCTGCCCTCGCGCTGTCAGGATGCGCGACCATGAACGTAAGCTCCCACATCGAACGGGGCGTCGATTTCGCCCAGTTCCGGACCTGGGATTTCGGTCCGGCCGACGCGCTGCCGACCGGAGACCCACGACTGGACAACAACCCGTTCTTCAAGGACTACCTTGAAGGCGCGGTTGGGAAGGAGCTCGAGGCAAGGCACTACGCACGAACGACCTCGGGGACGCCGGATCTGCTCGTGCACTATCACGCGAACATCAGCAAGACGTTCGACGTGAACGGCGTCGACAGCAGGAATGGCTACTGCTACGACAACTGCGAGCCGAGGGTCATTGAATACGAACAGGGAACCATCGTGCTCGACGTCGTCAACACGCGCACCGACCGCGTCGTCTGGCGCGGGTGGGCGCAAGACGCCATCGACGGCGTCATCGACAACCAGGATTCACTGCGCAAGGAAGTGAACAAGTCGGTGACACGGATGATGAAGCTGTTCCCGGGCACGCTGTAGAGAGACGACGCGCGCGACGGCTCAGGCCGTCGCGCGCGAGACGACATCAGTTACTTTCCGTGGGAGTGGATGTAGTTCAGCGCAAATGGCCTGAAGCGATCGTTGAGACCCAGCGCGTTGGCCTCGGTTAACGCGCGCTGCTCGTCCCATCCGTCCGCAAGCACACGCTTCACCATCCAGAGAGACGCGGCGCGGCCGCCGGCGGCGCAGTGGACATAGGCGGGTTGATTCTGCCGGCGCCGTGACCGCCGCGATGAAATTGTCGATCAGATGCGCATCGGGGTTCTGCGCATCGAACGGCAGGTGCACGTAGCTTCATGCCCGCGGCTTTGACCGCATCACCTTCCTCCTCGACCTGCGCGCCCTGTTCGCTCGCGAGACGAAGATTGATGACCGACTTGAAGCCCATCTTCGCGATCTCGCGGATCGCCTCGGGCTTGGTCGCGCCGCCGCAGGCAATCGTCGTCTCGACCTGCGCGAAGGTGGAGATGCCGGGGATCTCCTTCTTCGTCACCTGCTGCGGCGGAGACGGCTGTCACCATGAAGACGCCGACGATGAGGATGGCTATTTTCATGCGCCGGATCGTGATGCACCGCCGTTAAGTCCGCGCGGACCCTGTCGGTCCGCGATCAGTGCGTCAGGCGTACAGGAGAACATCGATACCGACTGAATAAGAATCGGGCGAGAAGCGAAGGAAATACTCGTGTTCTTCGCCCTTCGCGCTCCCAGCCGTCGGGGATGTCGCTGTCGTGGATCATGACGACCATCAGGCGGCCGTTCTCGTCGGCGATTCCGCGCGCCGTCTGGCCGTGCCTGGCTGAACGCCGCGTTCCGGTCTTGCCGCCGCCGGACCGCCGCCACGACTGGATCGACGACATCTGCGGAATGTATTTCAGCTCGAACTGCGTATGCCAGATCGGGTGATCGAGCGGCAGCGTGACGATCGGATACTTCGCGCGCGGCAGCACGCGGCCGATCTGATCGTCGAACTGCTCCTTGCCGATCTCTCCCCAATAATCCGACACGAACAGGAAGCCACCCTTCAGCAAGTACTCGCGCAGCTGCACGACCTCCTGGTCGCTGAAGATCGCGGTGCCCGCGTCTTCGAAGAGCAGGAACGGACACTGGAAGAGCGCCTGGTCGGTCAGGCGGACGACGACGTATTCGGGATCGGTGTGGTTGGGCTGTTTCGTGACGCGCGTCCGCGTCAGCTCCGACAGGCGGATGCTGAAGTTGATGTCGGCGCCCGGATAGTCGGTATCCCACCCGCGCTTCTCGCGGCGGTTGCTCGTGAACATGCCGCGGCAGAAGTTGAACGACGCCTCTGAAGCTGTTGGCGGTCGGAAACCGGGGCGGCGTGTAGCCGTAGTAGCCGCTGAAAATCTGCTGCGCGTAGGCGACGCCCGCCGCACCGCCCATCACGCTGCCAATCGCGAGGGCGAGGAACGCAACGACGATCGCGACTGCCGACCTGCGCCGCATGGCGTCCCTATGGTAGTGCCGGGAAGACCTTGACTGCCACACTGCCGGGAGCACACTCCCTTCGCCGCCTTCGCGCGGCCAGTCAAGAGAGGAACGCTATGAAGATGACACGCCTGATCGTCTTGCTCGGCTTGGTCCTGGGTTTTGCGATCTCGCTGACCACGATCCGCGCGCAACAGGGCGGCGCGGCGGTCGCGATCGACAACGACGACATCGGCGGCGTCGTCACGGGCGCACGCGGCCCTGAAGCGGGTGTCTGGGTCATCGCGGAAACCCGCGACCTGCCGACACGTCTCATCAAGATTGTCGTCACCAACGATCAGGGGCGCTATCTGCTCCCCGACCTGCCGAAGGCGACCTACGACGTCTGGGTGCGCGGCTACGGGCTGGTCGATTCCGCCAAGATGAAAGCGACGCCGGGCAAGACGGTGAACCTGACCGCCGTGACGGCGCCGAACGCGGCCGCGGCCGCGCAGTATTACCCGGCGCAGTACTGGTGGTCGATGATGCAGCTCCCGCCGAAGAGCGACTTTCCCGGCACCGGACCGACCGGCAACGGCATCGCGCCGAACATCAAGAGCCAGGGCGAATGGGTCCGCAACATCGTCGCGACCGATGCGTGCACGGCGTGCCATCAGATTGGCGGCAAGGCGACGCGCGAAATTCCGAAGGCGCTCGGCAGCTTCGAGGATTCGCGCCTCGGCGTGGGATCGGCGCATCCAGTCCGGCCAGGCCGGCGGCGCGATGAGCGCCCGCTTCACGCAGGTCGGCCGCTCGCGCGCGCTCGCGATGTGCGCGGACTGGACCGATCGCGTCGCGCGAGGCGAGCTGCCCGCGGCCGCGCCGTCACGTCCGCAGGGCGCGAGCGCAACGTCGTGATCACGATGTGGGACTTCGGCACGCCGAAGACGTATCTGCACGACGAGATCGCCAGCGACAAGCGGAACCCGACCGTCAACGCCAACGGTCCCGATCTACGGCGCGACGGAAGAGAGCACGCAGTTCCTGCCGGTCGTGAACCCGCGCAGACAACTCGGCGACGCAGGTGGCGCTGGTCGTTCGCGATCCGAAGACGCCGAGCGCCGCCGATCAGCCGCCGGCCGCGCCGTCGGCATGCTGGGGCGACGAGGTGATCTGGAACAGCCAGTCGGTCTCACACAGCTTCGCCATGGATAAAGACGCGCGCGTGTGGGTCGCGGCGAGAATCCGCCCCGGCGAGACGGCCGCGTTCTGCCGCGAGGGCTCGACCCATCCGTCCGCCAAGCTCGTGCCGATCGCGATGAGCAACCGGCAGATGCAGATGTGGGATCCGAAGGCGAAGAAGATGACGACCGTCGATACGTGCTTCGGGACGCATCACCTCAACTTCGACAACAACGACGTGCTCTGGTTCACGGGCAGCGGCCCGGTCATCGCGTGGTTCGACACGAAGATTTACAACGCGACGAAGGACGAGGCGAAGGCGCAGGGGTGGGCCCCGTTCGTGCTCGACACCAACGGCAACGGCAAGCGCGACGCCTACGTCGGCATCAACGATCCGATCGATCCGACTAAGGACAAGCGCATCCAGGGCGGCTTCTACGGCGTGGCGCCGAGCCCGCTCGACGGATCGATCTGGGGATCGGTGCTCGGCATGCCGGGCGCGATCATCCGCGTGGTGCCAGGCCGCGACCCGACCAACACCGCGCTGTCGGAGATCTACGAAGTGCCGTGGAACAACCCGAAGGCAGCGGCGCAGGGCTTCGCGCCGCGCGGGATGGACGTCGATGCCAACGGCGTCGTCTGGACGGTGCTCTCGAGCGGCCAGCTCGCCAGCTTCGACCGCCGCAAGTGCACGGGCCCGCTCAACGGTCCGACGGCCACCGGCCAGCATTGCCCCGAAGGGTGGACGCTGAACGCGTTCCCAGGTCCGAACTTCAAGGGCGCGGTCGACGTGGCGAGCGCCGACTCGGCGTACTACAACTTCGTCGACCGCTTCGACATGCTCGGCCTCGGCAAGAACATCCCGCTCGCGACCGGCAACGAGTCGGAAGCGCTGCTCGCGCTCGTCGACGGCAAGTTCATGACGCTGCGCATCCCGTATCCGATGGGGTGCTACGGCAAGGGCTTCGACGGCCGCATCGACGATGCGAATGCTGGATGGAAGGGGAAGGCCGTGTACACGACGTTCGCGACCCGCGCGCCGTTCCACATGGAAGGTGGCAAGGGCACGACCGCGAAGATCATCAAGTTCCAGGTCCGCCCGGACGTGCTGTCGAAGTAGTCTGGAATCCAATCCCAGGATCAAATCCCAACTCAACGTCGGCAGTTGGGATTTGGGGACTGATTTGGGACTTGGGACTTGGGATTTCTAACGCCCCCGGATACCGGGGGTCGGCACATCCGGTTCGTTGTGATTGATGTTGTTGTAACGAATCCGGACCCCTTTGTCGTCCAGCCATCCGAGCGACTGCTGGAAGATGGTCGGCGGCGGGTAGTTTCTCGGCACCGTCGCCTCCAGGATGATCAGCCGGTTGTCGTGCATGTAGATCGACGCGTACGTCTTTGACTGATCCGCGTTGTTGGCGAGCTGCACTTCCTGCCCCGCGACGAGATCCGCGAAGTTCGCCATCACGTTCACGACCTTTGCGTCGCGCTGGAAGAACTTCGACGCCGCGTGACTGACGGCGCTGCGCACGTCATTCTTCCAATAGCCAAGTCCCCAGTCGTGAATGCCCTGGCACGTCTCGGCGCCCGCCGGGCACGACATCGATCGCTCGGACAGCAGGCGCTGGATCGGGTTGTAGTCGACGACGGTGATTGAGAACTTGCCGGTACCCTGCGTGCCGCTGTAGACGCGCGCCGGAAGGATCGCGCCGAACTGCGAGGTCCACGTCGTCTCGGTGATGGTCGGCGTGCCCGGGAAGTTGCAGGTGAAGCGTTCCTCTTTGCTGAGGAACTCTTCCCACTCCTGCGCGAACGCTGTTCCGGACATGGCTACGACCAGCATCGACGAGATCAGCGGTGTCAGGCGCATCAGGGCACCCTCGTGGTGAGCGTGTTGCTGTCGATCTTCTGCGCGTCGCTCGCGCGCAGCTGAAGGTCACACGCGCCGGCGGCGGGCCTGGGAATCGACGCGCGCACGTTGCCGCCCGTTCGCTTCCCTTTCACGACGCCGACGGTCGGCTCTCCGCCACCGCAGCGAATCGTGAACCAGACATACGGCAGGTCGCCAAGGTCACCGCCGTCATCAACGGCGGCGAAATCCACGTCGAGCATCGACTGCGCAGACGCAACCTTGAGCTGCGAGATGACCGGCACATGGCTCGGGATGACAACGGTCACCGGCGCCGTCCGCCCCGTTGGCGTCAGCAGCGACGAGCGATCGGTTTCCCGGCGCGGCATCCCTGGCGACGTCAATCGTGACGTCCCACCACGCGACGTTCTGCGACAGCTCCGGCTTCTTGGCGTTGGTCACGGCTGAAACCGTCACGCCGGCCGCGGGCGACACCTCGGCGCCCTGAAAGACTTCGCGGCCGGGAATCGCCAGAGTGGAGCACGTTGGTCTGGCCGCGCACGATCTGCGTTGGAAAAACGATCTCGATGGCGGGCGCCTGCTGCGCGTCGGCGCCCCGCGCCCACGGTCCGACGGAGGCGAGGAGGGCTAACCCGATGACGATCGAACGCCGAGGTCAGGAATACATCGTGGCCAGCCAGAATCTACCACGATCGGCCTAATTCCACGCGCCTGCTGTGCCGATAAACAAGGCGTGCAACCCACGCTGCTCTCTGACCCCTGGTGGCGAGCGCTCGGTCTGAGTCTCGCGATTGCACGGATTTTCCTCGAGTGCGTGTTTCACCTCATGACCCATCGCGGCCTGCCGTTCGTCTTCTACTGGCGCCGCGTGGCCTGTCTGCGACGGTCCTGTTCTGGATGTGGTACTGACGCCGGCCATCGCCGAAAGTCACGCCCGCGACCCGCGTCATGCGTCTGCTGCTCCCTAAAGACCAAAATGGGTTAGCCTGTGCAGCCGTGTCCGGCGCAGGCAGACTGATTACCGTGGCGCCAGGACGACGCCCGGACGTGCGCGCCTGTTCGTGGTGCCACCGGCCGAGATGGCCTCGGGCAGACGGAGGATCCCGGTGACACCACATCTCGCCGCGGACCTGGCGGTGACCCTCGCGGACGATCGTCCAGGCATGCTCGCCAAGGCGATCGGCTGCGTGAGCGCCGCCGGGATCAGCATCGACGGCTACACGGAAATGAGCGGCGTGGTGCACGTGCTGACCGACAACGTGAGCGCCGCGAAGCAGAGCCTCATCGACGCGGGGTTTCGCGTGGTGCAGCAGCAGCAGGTTGCGCTCGTGCCGGTGGCGGACGAGCCAGGGGCGGCGGCGCGCGTGTTTCGAGAAGATCGCGAACGCGCACATCAACGTGCGCTACAGCTACCTGGCGACGCGCAATCGGCTCGTGATTGCGTCGGATAATCCGCAGGCGATCATCAACGCGGTGGAAACCCCGGATAGTGCTTGAGCCCGTAATACACGTTGTCCAGTTCGCCCTGGATCCCCTCAGCACGCGTTCTCCCAGATCTCGAGCGGCGCCTCTTTATTCCGCCTCCATCCCGAGGCCATCGTCCACGGCCGCGTGTAGGTCTTCGGATCGGTGATCGTCGCTTCATAGTGAATGACGTCGGTGTCGATCATCGTGAAGCGCTCGACGACGTGGACGTCTTCGCTGAAGAAGTTGCCGACCGCATCGAGCCATTGCCGATCGCGCTGGTTCGTGACATCGATGACCAGCGTGTTTCCCTCCCAGCGGCCGCGTGAATCGCCGTCAAAGAGGTGAATCGCCGCGCCGACATGCGGACGGCCGTCCGTCGGGATGATCCGGTAACTGTGGGCGAAATCGTTCAGCATGAACACGAAGCCAGGTGTCTGCACGACGCGAAACGTGCCCGGACCATACGCCTGCTTTGGCGACCCCAGTGGAGTGCAGAGCGCCAGCGGATTCACGTACGTCGAGAACATCTCATCGCGCTTGGCCGCGGCCCACGGCTGATACGGAATCTTGCCGTCGGCCGGATCGATGATCGAGCTCTTGCCGCCTGACGTATCGATCGTCTGCGGATGCTCCTCGATGTTCTCCATGTTGCGGACGACGATGCGGTTCCAGAAGCCGCTGAAATCAGGCTTGCCGTCGGCGGTGCGCGGCGGGTTGAAGGTCTTCATCTTTTCCACCGCGCATTTGTGGAACGCCGCGGGCTCCTCCGAGCAGCCTGCGGACTGCCCGCACGGCCGCATCGGTGTCGGCCCCTGATCCCGGCGGTGGCGACGCGAACGGCGCACGCTGCCCGTTGGCCGACTCCTGCAGAGCACACAGACATGCGGCGATCGCCGCGACCCGCCAACCCACCTCATTACCTGCCTCCTGCCGCCGCGGTTTGCGGACCGCGTCGTGCGGGCCAGAAAGGGGACGGCCAGCAGCGCGATTACCGCGAAACGATTCGGCATGCGCGCGATCCTAACAGAGGGAAGGATCATGCTATATTCGCGCCCAATCGGAGCAAGGAGAACCAGCTTGAAACAGACGGTTTCCGCGATTGGCTTCGTCGTCTTCACGTGGCTCGCCGCCGCCTCCCTCCAGGCCCACCACTCCGCCTTCGGCGATCTTCGACATGACGAAGCACGTCGCCGTCACCGGGACGCTCACGCGCGTCAACTGGATCAACCCGCACATCGTCCTCGAGATGGAAGCCAGGGGCGAGGGTGGCAAGGTCGAGCAATGGACGTTCCAGAGCAATCCGCCGTCGTGGTATCAGAGCGTCGGGCTCGCGCGCGCCGATTTCGCGAAGGCGATCGGCCAGACCATCACGGTGGAAGCCGTGAAGGCGCGCGATGGGTCGCTCTACGGCTACATGGACAAGATCAAGCTGCCAGACGGCACGTCGTGCGAACTCGTCAACAACGCGGAGCCGAAATGAGAAACCTATTTCTTGGCGTCGTTGTCGCGTGCGCGTTCGTGATGCGGGGCGTTGTGCTGGCCCAGCAAGCGCGCCATCCCGACCTGAGCGGCGTGTGGAGTTACGCGATCGATCGCGCGCCGGCCGCGCTGAAGAAGGAAGTGAACGGCCAGATCACGATTCAGAAGATCGATCAGAGCGCGCGTCATGGAAACGCGAGCGCCGTTCCGGGCGTCCGTCCCTCGACGCCGGAAGCCGTCCTACAAGCCGGAGTTCCTCGCGAAGGTGAAGGACCTCGCCGACCACGAGAGCCGCACTGACCCGGTGTTCTACTGCGGCAAGCCGGGCGTGCCGCGCATCGGCCCGCCGCGGAAGGTCGTGCAGCTGCCGAAGGAGACGATCTTCTTCTACGAAGACATCTCCGGCGATCCGTACCGCGTCATTCCGACCGACGGCCGCGCCGCATCGCGCGAACCCGAATCCATCCGCCTACGGCGACTCGATTGGCAAATGGGACGGCGACGTGTTCGTCGTCGACGTCGCCGGCTTCGGCGACGACACCTGGTTCGGCGAAGACGGCTACTTCCACACCGACGCCATGCACGTCGTCGAGCGGCTCTGGAAGGATGGCGAGAACCTCGTGTGGCAGGCGACCGTCGAGGATCCGAAGGTGCTGACGGCGCCGTGGGTCATGCCGGCGCGCGTGACCAGGCCGGCGACCGAGTCGCTCGAAGAATCGCCGAAGTGCGTCGAGACCGATGCGCCGCGGCTGCTCAACGACGACCATCACCTGCAGCGGTGAATTGATCGGGGGCGACCACCGCCCCCGATATTCTCAAAACGTCCCGCCTGCGAATAGAATTCTAGATTCTCGTCTCGGTACTCAATCGCTTCAACCTCTCCGAGGAACAGACAAACATGGGCAAAGCCCTGGACGGAGTTCGGATTCTCGATATGACGCATGTGCAGTCGGGACCGACCTGCACGCAGATTCTGGCGTGGTTCGGAGCCGACGTCATCAAGATCGAGCGGCCTGGCGAGGGCGACCCGACGCGCGGCCAGCTGCGCGACAAACCGGGCGTCGACAGCCTCTATTTCACGATGCTGAACAGCAACAAGCGCGGCATCACGTTGAATCCGAAGACCGAAGCCGGCAAGAAGATCTTCACGAAGCTGATCGAAACATGCGACGTGATGGTGGAAAACTACGCGCCCGGCGCGATCGATCGCATGGGCTTTCCGTGGGAGAAGATTCAGCAGATCAATCCGCGAATGATCTACGCCTCGGTGAAGGGATTCGGTCCCGGTCCGTTCGAAGACTGCAAGGTCTACGAGAACGTCGCGCAGTGCACGGGCGGCTCGGCCTCGACGACCGGTGAGATCGATCGCGTCCCGCTGGTGACCGGCGCCCAGATCGGCGACTCCGGCACCGGCATCCACCTGGTGGCCGGAATCCTCGCTGCGCTCTTCCAGCGCGAAAAGAGCGGACGCGGCCAGCGCGTCACCTGCGCGATGCAGGATGCCGTGTTGAACCTCTGCCGCGTGAAGCTGCGCGATCAGCAGCGGCTGGCGCACGGCCCGCTCAAGGAGTATCCGCAGTATCCGAACGGAAAGTTCGGCGACGCCGTCCCACGCGCCGGCAACGCCTCCGGCGGCGGCCACCCGGGCTGGATCGTCAAGTGCAAAGGCTGGGAGACCGATCCGGACGCCTATATCTACGTGATCGCGCAGGCGCAGGCGTTTCCGACGCTGGCCAAGGTCATCGGCCATGCCGATTGGCTCGAGGATCCGAACTTCAACACACCGGACGCGCGTCTTCCCAGGCTGGCTCACGTCTTTGACGGAAATCGAGAAGTGGACGATGACCATGAGCAAGATGGAGGTCATGGCCACGCTCAATCCGTTGAACGTGCCGTGCGGCCCGATTCTCTCGATGAAGGAGACTGGCCGAGGAGCCCTCGCTTCGCAGCGACCGGAACCGTCGTCGAAGTCGACCATCCAACGCGCGGCAAGTATCTGACGGTCGGCAATCCGATCAAGCTGTCGGATTCACCGGCGGACGTCCGGCGCTCGCCGCTCCTCGGAGAGCACACCGAAGAAGTGCTCCGCGACGTTGTCGGCCTGAATGACGAAGAAATCCAGGCGGCGCGCCAGCAGGGTGCGATCTGAGTGGCCGAACGTGAAATACAACGTCCTCGTTCTCGGCGCCTCCTACGGCTCGCTGTTCGCCACCAAGCTGTTGATGGCCGGGCACCGCGTGTCGCTGGTGTGCACCAAGCCGACTGCCGACTTGATCAACCGCGAAGGGACGATCGTGCGGATGCCGATCAAGGGGCGCGAGGGGCTGCTCGACATCGCATCGAAGAAGCTTCCGGGTGCGCTCTCCGCCGCGACGCCTGAGGATGTGGATCCGGGCACGTTCGACCTGATCGTGCTCGGCATGCAGGAGGCGCAGTACGGCGCGGGCGGCGTTCGGGAGTTGATGGAGCGCGTCGCGACGATCGCGCAAGCCCTGCCTGGCGATCATGAACATGCCGCCGCTGCCCTACCTCAAACGCATTCCCGGACTTTCGACGGATGCGCTCGAGGCCTGCTACGCGGATCCGGGCGTCTGGAAGGACTTCGATCCGGCGCTGGTGACGCTTGCGAGTCCGGATCCGCAGGCGTTCCGTCCGCCGGATCAGCCGAAGAACGTGCTCCAGGTGGGACTGCCGACCAACTTCAAGGCGGCGCGCTTCGACGGCGAGGAGGCGACGCAGCTGCTTCGAGATCTCGAGGCCGACATCGACGCCGCACGGTTCGACCCGGGCGACGGTCCGATCGAAATCCCGGTGAAGCTCAAGGTGCACGATTCCGTTTTCGTGCCGCTGGCCAAATGGCCGATGTTGATTGCCGGCAACTACCGCTGCATCCAGCGCGACGACATGATTCCGATCAAAGAGGCCGTGCACGCGAACGTCGACGAGATCTCGCGCAGGTCATGACTGGGTTCGGCAGCTGTGCACCGGCTCTGGGCGCCGACGACGACGACATGGTTCCGTTCGAGAAGTATGCGAAGGCCGCCGAGGGGTCTCGGCAAACCCTCCTCCGCCGCGCGCGCGCTTTTGGCGGAGCCGCGCATATCGAGCGCGTCGACTGCCTGGTTCGGCGGATTGCCCGCGCAGCAGGGGCTTCAGTCCGAGACGCTGGACGAGATCGTCACGCTGGTGGACGAGCGTCTTGGACGGAATCGTTCACCGCACTGAGCCACGATGGCCCGATTTTCGCTTCCCCGGCGGCGTGGCCACGCCTGGCCGCCACTCAGCGAGGACTTGATGCATAAGAACCATGCACGCGCGATCATTTTTCCTGCACTCTTCTTGCTTGCGACGGCGGCGCCGTCGCACGCCCAGGGTTTCATCAGCCCGTTAATCGGCTATGACTTCGGCGGCAACTCGGGCTGCCCGGAGATCACACAACTGCGAGGACAAGCGCACGAACATAGGGTGGCGCTGGGCTCGATGGGAACCATCCTGGGCTTTGAAGAGGAATTCGCGGACGCCGAGAATTTCTTCGGTAGTGTGGGGACGCAGTCGTCGAGCGTCATCACCATCATGAGCAACATCATGATCGTGCCGGCGATCGGCCCGGTGCACCCCTATCTGCTGGCTGGACTTCCGGGCTGATGAAGACGCACGTGGAGTTCACGAGGTCGGACGTGCTGTCGGCGACCAACAACGAGCCTGGCGTGGATGTCGGCGGCGGCGTCTGACCGTGCTGTTCACCCCTCACTTCGGCGTCCGCGGCGACATCCGGCACTTCCACTCGGCCAAGTCGTTCACGATTCCGTTCGTGGGAATCACTCCGACGGACGGAAGCTGATCTTCGGCCGCGCGAGCGCCGCGCTCGTGCTCGCATTCTGATCGCCGACATCATCGGTGGGGTCCGCCTGTGGCGGACCTTGGTTCACCGCTGGGCGTTCCAGCAGTTACGACGACGGGCATGAGGTGCAGGATGGCAGTCCGGATGACACGCAGCGCGGGATGCTCTTGCTGGCGATTTGGTTGATCGTGACCGGCATCGCGGGTTTCGTCGCGATCCCGATTCCTGGTGTGGTGATGGGGGCGCTGGCCTGATTGCCGGCGTGTTGATCCCGATCGGCATGTGAGGGTGGCACCGGGCGGATTGGACGTCTATTTCTGCTTGTCCACCACCACGCGCCCTTCAGCATTCAGATAGACGCGATACTTGTTTGCGTCCTTGCACGACACCGCGTAAGTCGCTCTCCGCCTGCACCGTGACGGCGACCACTTCGCCGCACGGTAAGCCCTGCAGCGCGATGACCGCTGTCAGATCCTTCTTGAGCGCTCTCATCGTCTGCGGCGAACGACGGCACCGGCGACAAACAGCAACACAAACAGCAACTGCGCCAATACCACGGTGCGTCTCTTCATGTGATCTCCCGCGCTCAGCTCTCTGAGGCGCGTCGAACTTCTTCTGGTCCGGCGAGCAGGCTCCAGATCGCCTCGCGCGAGGACACGATCGCGGACGCGAGCATCCGGTCGCTGTCCTGCAACAACGAGAGCACCTTCATCATCAGCAGGTCGTAGGACTGGCGCAGCTCCGCCATCGTGGGCTTGGCCTTGCCGTCGTAGTGCCCGCGGAACTGTTTCATCAGGTCGTCGACCTTGTTCTTGAGGGCAAGCTTCGTGAAGACGCCGATCGCCTTCGTGGCTCTCAGCCGCGCCTTCAACGCGTCGAGGTCCAGCGTGGCGGCCACCACGGGCACACGTGCGGCAGGAGTTGCGACTACGGCCGGTCGTGCGGCAACCGGGGCCGCAGCAGGTTTCGACGCGGGCGACTTCACGACCGGCGGTGCGGCGGCGCGTGCGCGACCGGCTGGGGCGGTGCTGGTTGCGGCGCGACGGCCTTGGGCTGCGGGACCGGCGCATCAGGCACGTGGCTGGCGCAGCCGGCAGCGAAGAACACCAGCAGCGCGGCAGTGCATCTGACCATTCAGAGCCGTCCGCTCAGCATCAGGATGACCAGGACGACAACGACGAGGGTGAGGCCGCCGCTCGGTGCATAACCCCAGCTCCGGCTATGCGGCCATGTCGGAATCGCCCCAAGCAGCATCAGCACGAGGATAACGAGAAGGATGGTGATCATGCGTTGAGTATGGTCCTCAACGGCCAGCGACCTGTGTTCCACGATAGAACACCCCGAGAAATTCAGTGTTAGATTGCCGCATGACTCGAAAGCGTCTCTTGATCGTGACGTGCACCGCTCTGCTTGAGATGGCGGCCCTCGTCGGCGTGGCACGAGCCCAGGCGTATCTGCCTGAAGACAATCTCGCCTATCCAGTTCAGGTCGTCGTAACAGATGGCGGCGGGACGGGCTTCTTCGTCAGACGTGATCGCGAGCTCTTTCTTGTGACCGCCAGGCACGTGCTGTTCGACGTGCTGAACGGACAGCTCGTGTCACGTGAATTCACGCTGCGCAGCGTTGAGCAAGGACGTGAAGGAAACGGCCGTGACCGTGATCCACGTCAACGCCGCGCAGCTGCAAGACACGCGGCAGATTCGGACGGATGAACTTCGGGACGTCGCTGTTGTGCGATCTTGCGATGCTCAGGCCCGATGGCCTGAACACCACGCCCGGTGTCGTCGTCACCGAGAAGTCGAAAGGCGCGATCGTCGTCGCTCCATTCGACTACCTGACGCGTTACGCCGATGTGGACGTCTCGAGCCAGATATTCATGTTCGGTTATCCATCCGTCGGTTTTGCGGGTTACTCACAGATCGATCATGCGAGACCGCTGGTGCGGGGCGGGATCGTCGCGGGCCTCAACGCCGCGCTCAAAACCATCATCATCGACGCGCCGGTGAATCATGGAAACAGCGGCGGCCCGGTGGTGCAGCTATCCCGCACGAACAAGCTGCGCATCATCGGTATCGCCACGCAGTACGTGCCCGTGCCTGAGGACGTCCTGCCGTTGAAGCCGCCGGACGCTACCGATCCGGCAGCGTCACTCCGCGCGAACGATGCTGGCGCTCGGCAACTCGGGGTATGGCGTCGTCGCGTCGGCCGACTCGATCATCGACCTCATTGCCGGCTTCTGAGCCGGGCGCGGCGCGAACGGCTACTTTGGCTTCTCGACGACGACCCGCCCTCGGCATTCAGTACACGTGATACTTGTTTCCGTCCTTGCACGACGCGGCGTAGTCGTTGTCGGCAGCTACCGTGACGTCGACCACCTCGCCGCATGGCAGTCCCTGAAGCGCAATCACCGCCGTCAGGTCCTTCTTGAGCGCTTCCTTGTCTTGCTTGTCCTGGGCAGACGACGGCCCGGCGAAGAGCGCGAACAGGAAGAACGACAAGGCCAGCACCACCGGGCGTGTGTTCATGGCAATTCCTTCATTCAAACATCGAGGGCGTTAAATTTCTTCTGGTCCGAGAGCAGCCCCCAGATCGCTTCGCGCGAGGACACGATCTTCGAAGCAAGCATCTGGTCGCTGTCCTGAAGCAGGGAGAGCACCTTCATCAGCAGCAGGTCATAGGACTGGCGCAGCTGCTTGAGGGAGAGCGTGCTCTTGCCCTGGTAGTACTCGCGGAACTGTTTCATCAGGTCGTCGACCTGGTTCTTGAGAGAGATCTTGGTGAAGACGCCAATGGCCTTGGTGTCCTTGAGCTGCTCGCTTCAGCGCGGCCAGGTCGAGCGGCGCCGGCGCGGCGGGCGCGGGCGGTGCGGCCACGGGTGGGGCCGCGACGATCGGGGCGGCAGGCTTCGGCGGTGCGGCAACGGGCCGTCCTGCAGGCTTCGGCGCAGCCGCCGCGGGCGCACGGCGCGGCCGCAGTGCGCGCGGGCGGCTTCGCAGCGGGCGGGGCGGCGTTGCCTGCGGCCGCCGGAGTCGGAGTTGGAGCCGTTTCGCCCGGTGCCGGTGCCGCGGCCGTTTCAGGTTGCGGCGTCGCCGGTGCTGCGGGCGCCGCGGCAGGCGTTGGCGTCGCGGGTTGCGGCGCGGCGGCGCTGTGGCTGCGAGACCGGCGGACCAGCTGTGCGATGGGTGCACCCCGTGGCGACCACCAGCAATAGCAGAATTGTCGAAATTACGAGTGCTCATCAATGTCCGATTAGCCTTGGATGCAAAGGTAGCGCCCGCGAGCATCGTCCACGTTCCGAGAGCCCAGCCGTAACCTCAAGTGGCGTGATTCTGGCATCCCTGCCAGGTCCGACGTGCTCCCGACTGACCAACAACGGTCTTGATGCGGATCATCCGGCACTCCACTCGACCGATCGTTCACGATTCCATTCACCGGCATCACGCCGACGCGACGAGAAGCTGACGTTCGGCCTCGCCAGCCGCGCTGGTCGGCTACGACGTTCTGATCCGGGATCTCGACCTCGAATCTCGCGGCAACGCTTCGGGGTAGAGCCAGGCAGATCCTCCGGGTCAGCGCGAGCCCGGCGGGTGACCAGACGATCCTGAGCCCTCCCCGCGCGGACGCAGGAATAACGAATTGCCAGCGAACGCACCTGACCCGTATACTGCCGCCAATTCCGCCTGCAACCTTGAGAGGCAGCTATGGCCGCACTGAAAAACCTCGCGTTGACCGGTGTCCTGGCGGCCGCGATCGCGGTGGGATTGTCCCCCCGCGTGGGCGCACCACTCTCATGCGATGTACGATCACGACAAGGAAGTGACGGTCACCGGCACGGTGTCGCAATGGGTGTTCCGCAACCCGCACGTGTTCCTCTCATGTCGATGCGAAGACGGACGCCGGCGAGACGCTGACCTACGTCGTCGAGATGTCGAACATCACGAACATGCTCAAGGTCGGGTTCACGGCGACCACCTTCAAGGCAGGCGACAAGGTGACGGTCACGCTGCATCCGCTGATCGACGGCCGCCCCGGCGGCAACTACATCGTCGCCACCTCCGCGGACGGAAAACAATTCGGCAGGATCTGACGTCGTGAGCAAACAACTCACGACCGCCGCGGCGATCGCCGCGCTGCTCGCCGGGATCGCGATGTCGATCCCGGCCGGCGCGCAAACCTCGCAGCCGACGATCTTCACCACCACCGACTTCCGCCAGGACAAAGACCGCTGGACCGATCCGGCCTACTACCGGAACAACACGCCAGGCCAGCTTCGAGGCATGGCGATCAACGTCGAGGGGCGTCGCACAGGCCAGGAGCTCTCCGCCCGCGTGTACGGATCACAGGGCACGGGCAGGCCGGACGCTGCCAATTTCAAGAGCCCGTATCCGCACACGAACGCGTGGGACCACTACCAGGCGCTGCTCAAGCAATCCAACGGCGGCACGAAGCACACGAGGGTGACGCTGCCCGACTGGAGCGGCCATTGGAGCGGCGGCGCCCAACTGGCGGCGGCGGGCTCCTGCGAGCTCGATCGCGGCGATGCTGACGCCGAAGCTACCGCGAAACGTTCGTCCAGGAAATGAAGGCGGCCACCGAGGGACGCATCTGGTCGGCCAACTCGATCTGTCTTCCGGGCGGGTACTTCGACGCGCTGGGTGCCGAAGAATTCGTCGTGACGCTCGGCCGTGTCTACACGCTCGGCTCCGGCAACGGCTCGACGACGGCACGGTGGATTTACACGGACGGGACTCCCGCACAGCCCGGAAGGAGAAAGAGTTCGTCGAAGTGGCACGGGGAATCGATCGGCTTCTGGAACGGCGATGAGCTGATCGTGCACACGAACCAGATTCACGGGTGGAAGGGCGGGCTCTCCGGAGTTCAGCGACCAGCTCGAGACGGTTGAACGGTATCGCCTGGTCGGCGATCGCCTCGAAGGCGAGGTGACGCGTACGACGCCGAGGTGCATGTGAGTCCGATCAACGCGCGACTCAGGTTCCAGCGCGACAAGGAAACCGCCTACGAGGACCGGATGCAGTTCAACACCTGCACCGACACGAACGGGGCCGTCACCCAACGTCTACATGGACGACAAGGGGCTGCTCAACACGCGCACGCCCGGCGATCCGCTGTACTGGGAGCCTCGCGGACACGCGTCCCTGGGCGATGTACCTGAACGAAAGCGACAAGCGGCATAAGGCGTCCGGCCTGACTCGGACCCCCTGGCACTGACCTGATCAAGAAATAACTACCAACCTCCTACTTGAAGAGTTCGATCTTCGCCTCCCGGAAGAAGACGGGATTGGGCGGCGCGAGCGAAATGGGTCCGTTGATCGCGAGGATGGCGATCCTGGAACCTGTCGCCAGGCTTCACGCTCTCGCTGAGCATGACGCGGTTCGGCATGTTGAATCCCTGAATGGTCGCGGGACTTGGCCGTCCGATGGCGCGCGGCAGCTGACCGTTGACCCAGACTTCCGCATAATCGTCCACGATGATCGAAAGCACGGGCACGCGCGCCCGCGGTGTCGAAGTCGCCGATCTTTGCGGGGACCGTCAAATTGGAACGAAACCACGTCATGAAGAGGTGCCCGCCGCCGCGTCGATCGAGCAAGCCCTTTGGTTCAATCGTCGTCCACGACGAATCGTCCACGCTTGCATCACCGCCCTTCGGCTGGACGTCTACGCCGTTTTCCATGCCGGTCCCGCGTTGGGCATCGCGGGCACTTCGACGATCTTCGCGTCCATGTTTTTCCACCGTCCGCCAAAGACGGCCATGCCATCGATGGTGGTGAGATCAACGACACGCGAGGGAGGAAGCACCGGCGCGACGACAGGCAATACCGGAGCGGACTGGCGGCGCCTGGGCCGCAGCCTGAGAGGTGAACGCCGCGGCCGCCACAACGATTCCGGACACGATCCCGAGCGCGAGGCAGCTCGCCTTCAACATTGGGCCTCCTCTGTGCGGACGCTTACGGCTCGTAGCCGGCTTCTTTCCAGATCGCTTTGGCTTCGGGTGAGGCGAGGTACTGGAGCAGCGCCTTCGCAGTTACCGGGTCGCTCGCGTGGGTGGAGATGAATCCCACCACCGGAACCGGCGTGGAAATCGTCCGTGGCAGAACGCCGACGATGTCGCATCTTGTCCTTCTCGGGGAGCATGTCGCTGAGCATCAGCATGCCGATGTCGATGTCTCCGTTTTCCAATCGCTTTGAAGTCTTGATGGCGTTATTGGTCGCCGCTCGGGGAGATGCCTTGCGCGCCGGGGCCAAGTTCGACCTGGCTCTTCGTGGCCACCTGGTCGGCGATACCGAGCTTGGTCAGCGCCTCCCAGGGTCCCTGCCCGGCAACCGTGAAGTCGGGATCCTCGTAGCCGATGCTCTTCGCCGCCAGCAGCGCTTTCTTGACCGCGGCGGGCGTGGAGATGTCGGGCTTCGGCCGCCCCTTCGGCACGCCGACGGCCGTGAGAATGCTCGCCACGACCGTGGCGCTGCCGGGAACGATCGTTCCCGAAGCGATCGCGCCCGGGAACGGCGCGATGATCAGTGAGACGTCAAGGCCCTGGCCTTTGGCAACCGTCCTCCTGGTCTCCGAACCGTTGCCGTACGTCACGTTGACTTTGTGGCCGGTCTTCGCCTCGAAGCTCGCGACAATCTTCGCGGTGGGCACACGCATGGGACCGACAGCCAGCAGCGTGATCTCACCCTGGGCGCGGGCGCTCGTCCAGCCGCCAAAGACAAGCACGACGACGACGACCGCTGAACAGGCGTGCTTCGAGCTCTTCATGGAAGGCTCCGATCGCAGTTACTGAATGCGCTTGTAATGCTCCGTCGTGGCGCGAGGCGCGACCTTCATGGTCTTCATCTTCTTGATGTACTCCGGGATGCAGGGTTTCCTCGCCGCCCAGCGCGGACTCGAGCAGGGATTCCGTATTCGGTCGCGAAGTCGTGGAGGATGTCGTTCTTGCCGGGCAGGAAACTTGGCACCTTGCCCGCCGGGATGATCGTTCCGTCGGGAGTGATCTCACAGGGGAACGGAGGGATCACCTGGTTCGGATCGAAGATCCAGCTGGATTCGCGGATGTACGGCGCCGTCAGTATGCGGGATCGTTGATGATGAAGATGAACGTCAGAACATTCCCGTAGCGATGCACGCGCGTCGTCACCGTGGCGTTGGCGCTCTTCGGGAACTCCGGTGCGGGTCAGATACGCTTCCTTGAGATGGTCGGTCGTGTAGACCAGCGTGTTGCGTTCCCAGTGCCCGGTCGAAAATCCCGACCACTTGTGCGGCGCGTTCGCCGACGGATGCGGCCGGCCATCCAGGTAAATCACCTGTTCAGGCTCCTGCCACGCCACGTGAAGGCGTAAACCAACAGGCCGCCGTGTTTCGTTGTCCAACTCGGTGGTGATGCGCAGCTGCGACACGGAGACACGTAGCCCGATGTCGATCGGATGCGGCCGGCACAAGATTCTCCGGAAGATCGAGTTGCTCCGGATGCCAGCTCTCGGCTCTCAGGCGCCCCGCTTCGTTGAGCGGGATGCCCGTGTAGTCGCCGATATCCATCGCCTCGTTGTAAACCCGCGGCGACCACTCGCCGGTGAGATCGACCTGTGCGCTGGCCGGCCGGCACGGAGCAGCACCACCAGGAGCGAGCAGAGGTCCTGAATGTCATCATGATCATCTCATCGTGGTTCGTCTACGCGACATGGCGTGGGATCCCACCCGGAGCTGTCCGGAAGCTTCTTGAAGTGCGCGTGGGTGACCAGCGGTTCGATGAGGTATTGCGGATCGGTGACCACCGTCGGTCACCGCGAGCCAGGTGCTGTGAGTGTAGGGATCCGAAAACGTATCGAAGTATTCCTCGAGCGAGCGCGTTGCCACTGTAAGGCACGCCGTTCTTCTGCAGATATCCCGGACGCATGCGGGTGGTCACCACCTTCAGATAGTCGGCTTCCTTCTGCTGTGCGTTGGCGACGACCAGTTTGCCCGTCGAATCCTGCACAGGCCCGCCCTGGCCGTCACGCCGGTCCCTTGGCTCGTCTCCGCCCCACAGCGGCGGCCGAGTAGTCCTTGCCACGTCGGCGCGTCATTCGCGCGCGGTGACCCGTCGAAGTGGAAGAGACGCGTCTGGGTTCCGGAATCCGTATCCATGCGCAGCGTGTTGTCGTCCTGCCAGTAGATGTGCAGCCGCCCCGGCACCTGCAGGAGCGCGGCAGCGCCGTATGACTTGCACTCGTTGCCGCTCGCCTGATCTTTGGCTGGATCCCACGCGCTCGCGATTTTGCGGCCTTCGGGGTTGAGCGGAATCTTCACGTAATCGCCTTTGTCCGGCACGAGCATCCGGTAGCGCCACAGTTCGGTGACGACCGATACCCAGTAGCCGGTCAAATCGTCCGGGCTGCGGCACGCGCGTCGGCGCGCCCTGCGCAGCGGGCCGTTGCGCACGGTGACCGACAGAGCAGCGACAACGCCGCGGCGAGCAGCGAAGACTCGATGTGTTCGTATTCTCATCGGCGTCGTCATTGCTGGGCGCCGCGGGGCCCTGCCACTTGAAGCCGTCCGACGGCCGTTCCGACGGTCTCGAGCAGCAGTCTATGGTCCTCCGCAATGCGCCCGGGCGTCCCGTCACGATGACGTGATCGCCCGGCCGGAGCCTGTTTGCCGTGAGACCCTGTTCGGCGAGTTGCCCGGGTGCAGCGCCTTCGATCACCCAGATCTGCATCTCCCCTTTGTCGTCCGGCGCCTCCACCTTGATGAAGGAGTGCGGGTTGCGCCAGATCAGCTCCTTCAACGTCCCTTCGATCTTGACGGACTTGCCGACGATGTACGTGGCCGTCGCCGAATGATGCGCGAGGGCCAGACCACCGCCCACCGCCAGAAGCAGTCAACGCGTTCAATGAGATCAAGACGAGCCGTCCGTATTTCATAACCATCTACTGGCTTCCACGCGCGTCCGCGCGTGTCGGGTTCGTGCTGAGACTGTTGTAGGCCGCCTCGACAAACATCTCCGTCGTCCAATTGCCCGTCGTGCTGCCATAGACCGGATCGTAGTCAGCGGTGGGCTTGGCCGCCTTCACCTGATCGAGCGTCATGCCCCTCTTGATCATGTCCTGCAGGCGGTCCCGGACGACGGTGACCATCTGCTGATAGATATCCAGATCCGCCGCGTCACACACCCGTCCGTGGCCGGGGACGATCATCGTGCCGCCTTCCACGTGGTCGGCCGGAACGGCCATCTGTCTCAGGCGGTTCAATCCCTCGAGCACGCCCTGAAGACTTCCGCCGCTCTTCACGTCGATGATCGGGTATTGCGTGGGATCGAAAATATCGCCGGTGCTGATGACGTCGGAGCGCCGAAACAACGACGATGCTGTTGCCGTCCGTCGTCGCCGGTTGATGAAAGATCTGGACCGCTTCACCGTTGAAATACAGGTTCTTCTGCGGCACCGAGTACGTGTCGTTCGGCCAGGCTCTTTCCGGTATCGGAGGCTTGGCGTGCTCGTCGCTCATCCTGTCGAGAATCGTGCTGAACGCGACGATGAACACGCTGGCCTGCGCGGCGCGGGCGATCGTCCAGCGGGCCGGCCGATCTTCGCGATGCTCTCGTTGCCGCCGATGTGATCGCTTCTGTCGTTGGTGTTGACGATGTAGGTGATCTGACGATTCGATACCGTGCGGATCGCCTGCAGGACCTTGTCGGTCATGGCGGCCACGCCCGTGTCGACCAGAAGGATGCCGTCCTTGCCGACCTGCACGGTAATGTTGCCGCCCGCTCCTGCCAGCATGCTGATGTTGCCTTGCACGGGCACCAGCTCCAGCTCGGGACTCCTGGATGTCTGCTGCTGCCGGATAGACCGGCCTGCGCCGAGGCGAATAGGCCAATGAAAATGAGGGCCGGCGCCACGCCCCGAAGATCCATTTTCATATGTGGCGGATGCTACGGGGAGGGCTCGCGGATGTCAACGGAGGTGTAACATCCCCGGCATGAATTCACGGTGGTCGAACGTGATGCTGGCGGTGGCGGCGACGGCCGCCGTCGCGATATCGGCGGCACAGCCGCTCCACGCGGACGAGGCCGAGAAGACGAAGAAAGTGGGCGGCACGACCGTCCATTACAAGGTCGTCCTTCCGAACGGCTACGACCCTGCGAAGGCGTATCCCGGCCATCCTGGCGCTGGGCGGTGGTCCGCAGACCATGAACACGGTGGACGCGATTCTCAACCGCAACTTCCGTGCGGAGGCCGAGAAGCGCGGCTACATCGTGGTGCGCTCCCGCCGCGCCGGAGGTCGGGCTGTTCTTCGAGGAAGGCGCGCGCATCTTCCCGGCGTTTCTGAAGATGATTCTTGCGGACTACAAGATCCAGGACAACAAGTTCCACATCGCCGGGCCGTCTAACGGAGGCATCGCCTCGTTTCACGTCGCGGCGGCCAATCCGGAGTACTTCCTGTCGGTGACGGCGTTCCCCGGATACATGTGGGAGCCCACCACGTGTGAAGCTCCAGGCCATCTCGAAGATGTGCGTGTTCATGTACGTCGGCGAATTCGACGAGTATCGATGGCACGACGAGATGAAACGGGAAGTAGACGTGCTTCCGCGCCGGTGGAACCGTCGCGCGTTACACGGTCGAGAAGGGCCAGCCGCACCGGCTGGAGACGCTCGCGGGCGCCAACGCCGCGCGTTTGTTCGACGGGTTTGAAGAGGCGAAGAAGGGCTGCAGCAAATAGATCATCGGTGCTAACCTGCCCCAGCCGCGCCGACGGGCCCCGTGTTGCTGGTCGAGAGCGCTGCGGCTAGCTTGAGGCGCTGCGGCGCGCGCGACCGACTGACGATCGCCATACCGAGACAATATCCGCTGCATCTCGTTCACCGCATCCGTCGCCGTCTCGGGCGCAAACAACTCGGCATGGATACCGACACGTGCTGCGGCCGCAACGTTCGCTTCCATGTCGTCGATGAAGAGCACGGCCTCGGACGGGAGACTCAGCGAGTCAAGAATGGCTCGTGAAGTAGCCGTGATCCGGCTTCGAACAACCCAGGTCGCACGAGTAGGAACAGACGGTCGAAGACATTGCGGTAGTCGAGAACGTCCGACATGTGCCGCGCGCGATAGGGTTCTTGATTCGACGCCAGGTGGCAACGGGATGCCTGACGCCCGAACGCTCGCGATCATCCCGGTGATGGCGCGATCCACTCGGATCGCGGTCCACGCCCGAAGTGCGTCATCCAGAGAGCCGGCGCAACTCCACCGGTCGAGCACTTCGCGCAATGCGAGCAGGAAGGTCGCCCACGCCGTCGTGGCAGGGGCCGCTCGACCGCGAAGATGTCGCACTTGAACCTCCCGACCGCTTCGTCGGGGCCGCCGAGTAGTGCCTTCCATTGGGCCTGCCGATCTGCAGTTGGCCGCTGCACCACGCCATCGGCGTCGAACAGAACTGCCTCCACTCGCATCGGTGAGATCTATGGGCAGCCGGCAGCGGGCACATTGCCCGCTGCCGGCTGCTCACTGCCGACTACTTCAGAAGCCGACCCTGAATCCGAGCTGCATCATCCGCGGCTGATACGCGACGTTGCCGTTGAACGATGGCTGCCCGAACAGCGGCGCTGCTCCGGTTCGTCGTATACGAACCGAAGTTCTCGTGATTGAACAGGTTGAACACCTCGAACGTGCCGTCGAGCGTCACGTGGCCCGCGTGCACGCGCTTCTGCAGCCGCGTGTCGAGGCGGTGGATCGGCCTGCCGACGATGCCGTTGCGCGCCAGGATGGTGCCGTCCGCCGCCAGCCGCTGTTCGGACGCGGCGGTGGCGCCTTCATCGCGGCGATCCTGGCCGGTGGTGGTCGCAAAGCGTTCACCCGAGCCGTAGAAGTAGATGCCGCTGGCCTGCAGGCCCAGACCCAGGTCCCACACGCCGTTGAGCACGGCACGATGACGCTGATCACCGGCCTGTCCGAAGCCGCCCGCGACCATCGATCCGGCGTAGCCGTAGTCGCCGCCCAGGTCGGGAGCGAGCGGGAATCCGACCGGCCGGTGCGCCATCACGCCGTCCGCGCCGAGTGCACCACTGCGAGTCGATCGGGGACGCCGTCCTTGAGCTACGCCAGCGTGTAGGTCGCGGTCGCCTGCCACCGGTGGCTGAAGCGCTTGGTGAACGTGAAATCGGTGCCGTGATAGTTCGAATAGCCCCCGAGGTACTCGAGCAGCACGACGCCCCAATCCGGGAACGGCCGGTGGCTGATGTCGGTGGTGAAGGGGTAATTGGCGCCCGTCGCCGGGTTGTACGAGAGGTTCGCATTGATATCCACTTCTTCGCCGCGTCCCGTGCGTATAGACGTAGTTCACCTCGAGCGAGGAGTCGGTGCGTGATCTGGCGCTGCACGCCGACCGACGCCTGGTGGCTGTACGGCGTCTGCCGTCCGGGAGTAGCGTGATCTCCTGGTTGATCGCGCGCCGGATGCAACCGGGCTTGCTGCCATTGAGGTCGCACGCCGTCGCAAGCGCCTGCTCCCACGTCGGCTTCGGCCCGCCCAATTTCGCCTTCGCCGCTCGGGCCGGGTCCGAACCAGTTGGTCGCGAAGTCGGGACGGCCGTTGTTCGCGATCTGGTACTCGAACCGGTGGATCATCGAAGTACGCCTGCTGCACGCCGTCGTTCGGCGCAAACGCGAAGAACAGCCCGTAGCCGCCGCGGATCGGACGTCTTGTCGTCGAGACGCACGTTCGCGCCGACGCGCGGCGCCACGTTGTTCTTGTCGTGCGGCAGGTTGCCCGGCAGGAACGGCATCAGCGTCAGCTTCTCGCCGTAGGTGTTGTCGTCCCAGTCGTACCGCGCGCCGAGATTCAGCGTCAGGTTGCTGCCGATCTTCCAGTCGTCCTGCAGCCATCCGCGAGAACAGATGGCGGATGATGTTGTAGCGGTGATCGGTGTCGGAGATGGCGTAGAAGACCTGCCGCGCCGCGGCGAGCGGCGCCAGGTTCCACGTCGAGGCGTCGTCCCACACGGGAACATCGCCTGCAGCTGCGCCGGCGTCAGGCGTGACGTTGCGCGCGATCGATCTCGCCCATGCAGCGGTTGCACCAGCGGAAGTCGGCCTCGAAGCGGAAGAACTCGCCGCCCATCTTCACGTCGTGCCGGCCGGCCCGGTTCCACGTCGTCGTGAAGTCGTCGCGAACGTTCTGCGTGTGCTGCCAGATGTTGAGCGTGTTCGCGCCGATCGTGTAGCCGGGGAGCTGGATGACCGGCGAGTTGCCGACGCCGACCGGGTGAAACGGAAACGGTCCACCCTTCCAGCGGACGGACGGCTGATCGAGCCGTCGATAATCGGTCAGGCCGCCTTTGATTTCGTTCACCGAACGGCGTGTTGAGCACGTGGGTGAAGGTGGCCGCGTATTCCGGCGCCGTGCGCTCGCGCGTGCCGCCCGCCGACGGATGGCTCGTCGCGCCGCCGCCCGCATAGAAGATCGTGTGGTATCCCGACACGCGCACGCTGAGCCGGCTCTGCGGCGTGAACTGATAATCGAGCCGTCCCAGCGCTTTCTGGTATGCGTCGGGAATTGCTGGTTGATGTTGAAGAACGTGATACGGGCTCGAGTAGGTGTAGGTCTTCGGCTCGCGCTCGAACCTGTACGCGCCGAAGAAGTGGATCCGATCCTTTCGAATCGGGCCGCCGAAGCGTCGTGCTCACCTGCTGGTTCGATACGGCAGCACGCGTGTGCGTGATGGAAGTCCTCCGAGTTGAACTTGTCGTCGCGGAAGTAGCCGCCGAACGATCCGGCAAGCAGGTTCGTTCCCGACTTGGTGATCGGCGTTGACGACCATCCCCTGCGAGCGGCCCTGCGTCGCATCGAAGCGGTTGGCGACGACCTCGAATTCCGGCGATCGCATCGCGGCTGAAGCCCGGCTGCTCGCTGTCGGTCTGCGAGTGATAGTTGATCGTCACCTGCTGGCCGTCGACGTTGGTCTGCGCGTAGCCCCTGCCGGAACTGCGCCATGCCGCCGCCTTCGTTGCGCCGCGCGCCCGGCGCCAGCAGCGTCAGGTCCATCCAGTTGCGGCCGTTGAGCGGCAGCTGTTCCACCTGCCGCGGATCGATGTTGGCCCCGACGGTGGATCCCTCGGTATCCACGAGCGGCGCTTCGGCGGTCACCGTGACGGTTTCCTGCACGGAAGAGGGCGATAACCGCATGTCGACGGCCGCGGTTCTGGCCGATGAGGATCTGCACCGTCCGATTGACCGTGGTAAAGCCGCTCAGCTCGGCTTTTGATGGTGTACGCGCCGACGCGCACCGGCAGGCGAAACTGCGCCGCGCTCGTCGGTAACCGTCGTGAAGACGTTGCCGCCTCGCCTCGTGAACGGCGGTGATGGTGACGCCCGGCAGCACGCTGCCGGTGGAGTCGGTGGCCGTGCCCGTGAACGTGGCTTCCTGACCGCACGAAGGTGCTGCAAGGATCGACATCGCGACCGGCAATCAGGAGCCCTCGAATCGATGCCGCTGTCATCTGCGACCTCCTTTAGGGGTTCCGGGGTCCGTCCGTCGTGACCGAGCGAGAGACGCGCGAGGGCGGCATACTACACCCGAGCGTAGTCAGTCCCGCCATCCTCTGCGGAGCAGGAGTGCCTACGACCGCGGCTTGTTCGAGTCACTAAGTGAGCCGCGACGATCGACGCACCGCTCGCGGGGCAACCCCGCCGAAATCTCGAGGCGGCCAACCGTAGCTCGCCGAGGGGGTCTGGTCCGGCTGCGCTCGTCGGGTCGCTTTGCGACCTGGACGAGCCAGTGCTGGCTAGCGAACCGCTTGCGCGGTTCGCTTCGGCGGACAACCTCTGCCTTGCACCGGAGCGGAGTGACTCGCGCACTCAGAACATCGATACGGAACAGATGCGCGTGAGGAACACAAGTGAGCAACGGCCTCAACGCCGACGAAGCCCGCGAGTTCGATGATCGTTCCTGATGGACACGCGGGTGTTATTCTCTGGTCCCACCGCAAGGCGAGAGTGACCAGCGCGATGTAACGCGACGTGCACCAAGGCCGCTCCACGCACCGCAAGACGTATCGAACGGGACCGGTAAAAAAATGATGACAGCACGGTATTTCACTTCTCTGGGTCAGTTATTGGCCGCCGTGGCTGACCATCCGCGCTCACAATCCGGGCAGGACCAGCGAAACGTGATGTCAGAGGCCGTCACGTTCGTGAGCAGCCGCATCGGATCCGGGCGCATCGCAATGCTGGCACTTTGGCGGGATCGTCAGCGCTGAGCGGTTTCGCGTTGGATCGCGGCATTGGCGTAAACGCGCTCGGGCGGTGCGCCCCAGATGATGTTTTGGCTGGGGATCGTGGCTTTGCATCCCAGATGACTTCGCGATCGGTTTAGGTGCGCAGGCCAGGAGTGCAGACAGGATCCGGCACGTCCAGATCGCGCCCTCTGTCACGACAACGCTGACTGGCCCTGTTCCTCCCCACGAACGCCGCGTCGTCGCAATCCGCATTTCGGTGCGGGTGCGGTGTCAGCTGGACATGGACGCAACGCGGCTACTCGCCCCAGATGATGCTTTTCGTGATAGTGGTGGCCATGTCGTCCCGCCAACAATGCGTGCAAGCGCTTTGGCGGACGATACCGTGACAGAGAGAACAATCAGTCGCAACTTGTCAGGACGAACAGGACTTGGCGAATCGGCGTGTCGCCCCTCTCAACGCCACCAGTAAGTGATCCAACGGCCGCGACTTTCGGAAGCCAATACTGGAATGGATCAACCTCAAAGGCGAGCTCGACTTTACGCAAAGGGGGTTCAACTGATGCACAGACCGAGCCACCGCTAACAACCCTGGCGGAAGCCGTGAAAATGGGGTAATCGGGCCCTTGCTTACCCTGTGCAAAAATGTCCGGAATTTTCGCAGACTGCAAATGCCCGGACACCGTGAGTCCCAGACTGTGCAGCAGTTCTCCCCAGCGCCTCCACATGCTGCGCGGAGCCGGGCGCCGAAACACTTTCAAGCCGTGACAATTGGCGCTTCCCAGGCGTACCCCGCGAAGTATTTTTGCACGGCGCAACCGCGATGCCGAGGGGACCATGACCGACGGCAATCGGAAGTCAACGACCAGATTGACCGTGGTATCGATGACCGACACCGTGTCAGAGCCTTGGTTGGTCAGCATATGTCAGAGCGCCGTTCGGGGAAATGGCCACGCCGAACGGGGCGCTCCCACGACGATGTTCGCCGTGACTGTGCGACTTGCCGCATCGATCACCGAGACAAAGCCAGCCACCAGATAGTTTGTGACATACAGCTGTTTTCCCTCTAGTGTCACGGCCAACAGGAGAGGCTCGACCGCCAACGATCGGTACAGTCGCCGCGAGGGCGTTCGTCGCGGCATCAATCACCAACACCGCATCATCCGAAGCCGTAGCGGTTGCATAGACGAACTCTCCATCGGGCGAGACCGCGACACCGAACGATTCGCCGTTCCCCAACGCGATCGGCCCAGCCGCGACCGTGTTCGTTGTCGTGTCGATGACGAAGAGCTGCGCGGTGCTGGTCGTGACATATGCGCGCACTGCTATCGGGACTGATCGCGACACCAACCGTGTCGAATGACGTGATGTGGATCGAGGCGGTGACTGCGTTCGTTGCGACGTCGATTACGGACAGCCGGCCGCAGACATCGGTCGTATACGCATGTTTCCCGTCGGGCGCAACCGCAACCTGCCTCGAGGAAGCAACCGACGGCAATCGTGCCGACCACCGTGTTGGTCGCAGTGAGGGATAACCGAGACGTTCCCCGTCGCGGTTGGTCATACGCATATCTTCCATTCGAGTGATCGCGATTCCCATGGGACCAAACTCCACGGGGACCGTGGCGATCACCGTGTTGTCTGCCGCGTCGATGACCGAGACGGTGTTGGCATTGAGCGCGCCGTTCACAACGTAGATGAATGGGGCGGCGGTGGCCGGCGCACTGCCGGCGTAAAAGGCCGCAACGAGCAGAAACAGATGTTTCCTGCAAAGAATGGAGTGAAGAGCCATAGTGAACCTCTCTTTCCTATGTCTCTGGCGGGCTCGGCCCATTCGGCGGATGCGCAAGCATATCGACGACGACGTCCACCAACAATGGGAAGAAGGACCGCCGGAGGGTAGTCCGCATTAAGGTGTGCCGCCGACCAGGTTAACGGGCCTTCGGCCTCAATGTTGCTCCTCGACAAGTAAGCCGGACGTCGCTCCCTAACACTCTGCTCGTAATCGTCGGTATGCGCGCAAACGGGACACCTGTCCGAATATAGGTTTGGACGGTTTTGCACTGTGCGCGTTACGAGAGAAATCGGGGGCTACATGGGTTCACAGCCGTTCGACCCATCATCGGATTCGCTTCTGGTGTTCGCGTCAGAGACACCCGTCGCACCCGCACAGGACTCTGAACCCACCTTGTTGCGCACACCAACGCTGGGGGATGCGCCGCACTCGATCTTTGCACTCGACCATCAAGAACCTCAGAGGTCCCGCGTTTGGCCCGTCGCTACGATCTCCGTAATGGTAGGGTTTCTGGCGGGCTTCGTGGCAGGCTATGGGTTCGCGCATCGCGCCATCGTGCCTGCCGCCGCGTCCACGCCGACGGCCCGTCCGGCGTCGCCCGGCACGTCTCACACTCCTCGCGCAGAACGTGCGCCAGAGCCGGGACGCGGTCCAGATATCGCTGCACCAGCACCCGCACCCGCTCTGCCGAGCGATGCGAGGGCTGTTTCCGTTCCGTCGGCCCCATCGTCCACGACGCGGCCTTTGACCACCGAGCGTCGAGGGCCGGCGACGGTGCCGGCAACGGTGCCGACGACAGGTCATGCCGGCGCAATCGAGTACTGTCGCACCCTCAAGGCGCGCAGGTGTTCCTCGATGGATCTGTGGTCGGTCGGGCGCCGTTGTCGCTCCCAGATGTTCCCGAAGGGACGCACGAAGTTCGCCTCGAGCTTCCCGGATTCAATCCGTGGGTGGTATCGGTGCGCGTGACAGGCGGCAGCCGAACGCGGGTGGGGGCATCGCTGGAACAGTAGGAGTCCGACAGTTCCTTCCGTCGCAGGTGCGACGAACTGTGTCGTCGAGCTCCTTAACTTGACGGAGCCGCCCGGTAATCAGGTTGAAGCTCACACTGAAGAAAATGGAAGGCTTGTCACGCTAGTCGGATAAGCGCTCCCGATCCTGGTGATCGCAGGGCAGTTTCCGCGGCTGCTATTACCTCATCCCCCAAATGATTGTGGCCGCGCTGCGTCACGTCTAGACTTCGTCGGCTGAGTCTCTGTCGGAGCCTCCGAACCAACTGGTTGTTTACGCCGACGGTTAGCGTGGAAGTCGGATGTAGACTCCTGCAAGCCTACGTGGAGAACCTATGAGATTCAAGGTCGCGTTTACGATCGCCTTCTGTTTCGGCGCGATCGCCGCTGCACAGCAACGAAATACCTTCCCACAGCCGACTGCTGCAAAGGAAGTGATGGTGACCGCTATCCCTGGGGTCATCGCGGCTGGCGCCAAATGGAAACTCGTCTGGCAGGGACCCGATAACGCGGACGGCATCATCGGCACGAAAGACGGCGGTCTGCTGTTTGCGCAGGAACAGCCGAGCACGGTTGGCATGCTCGATCCGAACGACAAGTTTTCCATTCTTGTCAGGGACACTCATGGCACAGGTGCCCTGGCGTACGACAACAAGGGCCGCCTCATTGGGGCGGAAAGAACGTGTTCGGATCCGGGCGGCCGTCCGGCCGAATGCAAAGAACCGGCGGAACTGGTTGTCCTGCATCCGACACGGCAGGTCCTCGCAAGCAAGTTCGGAGACAAAACCTTCTGGCGTATGGGCGAAGTCGTGGCCGATTCCAAAGGTGGCGCGTATTTCAGCGACGATGCGGGAACGTATTTCGTCAATCCCGCCGGCAAAGTGAGCCTCGTTGCAGGGAAGGAAGTGCGAACGAACGGGATGGCGCTGAGCCGGGATGAGAAGACTCTCTATCTCACGAATGGCCGGACGATCGTCACGTTTGATATCCAGCCGGATGGCACCACCAAAAATCAGCGGGATTTCGCGATGCTCCGAGGCGCCGCCGGTGGCGATGGGATGTGCATCGACTCCGAAGGTCGTTTGTACGTCACCGCCGGTGATACTGGTATTCAGGTGTTCAGTGTGGAAGGGAAACACCTGGGCATTATTCCTCTGCCAAGGTCCGCCTCGAGCGTTGCGTTTTCCGGACCCAACAAGAAGGTGCTTTACGCGAAGGGCGCGGGCATGACGACGCCGGACGGGAATGATGCTAGAACTCCCGAGGGCGTGAGGAATAACGCCAAGGCGATTTACAAAATCGACATGATTGCTCAGGGATTCACGGGCCGCCCGAAATAACGAGACCAACGACTCACCAAATCCTGACGCGATCGGCCGGCGCGACGGACAACCGCTGTCAGTTCCCGGTTGCCGCGGGCCGGAAGATCTCGCGATACTCCAATGCCTCCGACGGGATGCAGAGCTGTTCTTCGAATTCCTGAACTGGGCGCCCAGGTGTAGACCTGCTTCATCACGAAGTAGGGCTTCGTGTAAATCTTGGGATCGTCAATCGTCACGCTGACCTCGAGGTGGTCGTGATCGATCCGCCGGTACCGCTCTTCGACTTTCGCATCCATGCTGCGTGGATCGCCGCGTTCATCGGCCCACGCGTCTTCGTTGAAGCCGGTGGTCGTGACGACGAACGTATAGTCATCGGCCCACTTGCCCACTGAATACCCGTAGTATCTCGGATCGCGCGCATCCTTGCTCGACGCGCCGACGTTGGTCGGCAGCGGCCGCCCATCGGTCCAGATCTCGCGCCAGATGCGCTGATACTGCAGCAGCTGCAGCGTGCGCCGTGGCACATGCTCGAACGCGAAGCCGCGGGTTTCGAACAGCGCGCTGCGCGGGAACCCCTCTGGATTGCACGTCACGAGCGGATCGTTGGTTTGCCGCGATCGGCACGGCGCGCGGGCCCTGCAACGGTTTCGTCGCATCGAACACTTGCTGGCCCAACGCGGTCATCGGCGGCGGTGGTTCCTTCCGCGGCGAGACGGGGCCCAACCAATGGCCACTGATGTCACGGCGAGGCGCCGGTCCTGCGTTTTCGTCGCAGCGGACGCCTGCTGCTGTTGTGGCCGCTGGGCGAGAGCCGGAGTGGCGATCAGCGAGAACGCAATGACGGCAGGGAGATACGGACTGGTTTTCATCTCCGCCTCCTACTGGCTCGCGCGGTTTCGTTCACCCCAGGTCAGAACCGTGCCGTCAGCTTTCGTGACCCTGAGCAGGCGACCGAACTTGGTGCCGTTCCGCGCAGGATTGGCGTCAACCGTAATCACGTCGCCCGCGACGACCGAATTCTTCGTCCACCCGTCGGTCATCAGCGACGAGGGACTGCCGGTTTCGAGCGTCCAGCGAACGACCTCGCCTGTTTCGTCTTTGACGTCGAGGACCATGATGCCGTGCGGGTTCCTCCAGGCGTAGCTGATGACCTTCGCATCCTTCAGCGTCGTCGCGTTTCGTTTGATCGTAGGCAACGTCCGGAATGGTGAGCGAAGCTCGGGACAGCCGTGAGGGTGACAGTCATGACGACTGCGAGGGCACCGATCCTGGTTCTCATTGACGATTCTCCTTCGTAGATCATCGGAGCAGGAATGGCGTCAGTAGCGCAAAGGTTAGCGCAGCGGCAGATCGTAGCGCATCTGTGACTCGCGTCTTTCGATTTCAGATGAGAAAGTTGGAGGCGCCGCCCGGATTTGAACCGGGGATGGAGGTTTTGCAGACCTCTGCCTTACCACTTGGCGACGGCGCCGATCAGACTGTCGCGCGGGATCCCAGTCGCCCGCGACCGCGGGCGGGAAGAGCAAGTTGGAGCGGGAAACGGGATTCGAACCCGCGACTTCGACCTTGGCAAGGTCGCACTCTACCACTGAGTTATTCCCGCTCTGCGGCGAAAACTCAGCGCACACAGCGATCTTTGATCGAATCAGAAAGGCCGACCTGAAGGTCGGCCTCTGCGATCTGGCGTCGCTGGCTAGGTCCGCGCATCCCGCAGGACCTGGGCGGCTTCCCTCGGGGCGACGTCGGATTGAGATAGAACCCGGTTGCCCATTCGAACCCCGGCGACCTCGTCAGCTTCGGGATGATCTCCACGTGCCAGTGATAGAAGTCCGATCGCCGACTCGCCGATCGGCGCGGTGTGAATCAGCAGGTTGTACGGCGGCGAGCCGAGCGCCCTGTTGATGCGCCGCAGGATGTCGCCCAGCAGCCGCGCGAGCGACGCGTACTCGTGGCGCGGCGCGTTGCTCGAAGATGCGCCTCGTGCCGCCGCGGCAGCAGCCACGTCTCGAACGGAAAGCGCGGCGCGTAGCGGCGCCACGGCGACCATGTCGGCGTTCTCGGCGATCAGGCGATGGCCGTCGCGCGTCTCCTGCCGCAGGATGTCGCAGAAGACGCAGCGCTCCTTCGCGACGAAATGCGCCTTCGCGCCGTCGACCTCGTCGCGCACCTCGCGCGGCACGATCGGCAGCGCGATGAGCTGCGAGTGCGAATGATCGAGCGACGCACCCGCCGCAGTGCCGTGGTTCTTGAAGACGATGATGTAGCGGAAGCGGCGATCCTGCCGCAGGTCCTGGATGCGCTCGCGCGCGGCCCACAGCACGCTGCTCGATGCCCTCGTCGCTCATGTCGGCCAGCATGTCGAGATGCCGCGGCGACTCGATGATCACCTCGTGCGCGCCGATGCCGTTCATCTTGTCGAAGAGCCCCTCGCCCTGGCGGTCGAGCGTCCCTTCGACCCGCAGCACCGGGAACTGGTTGGGCACGACGCGCAGGTTCCAGCCGGGCATGTTCGGCGCGGCTGCCGTTGTGCCGCACGGCCAGCAGCTCGGGCGGCGTCATCTCCTCGTGCCCCTCGCAGAACGGACACGAGGGATCCGGGCGCGATCGTGCACCGACTCGAGGCGGAAGTCGGTGGGACGCTTGCGGCGCTCGGTGGAGATGATGACCCAGCGGCCGGTGACGGGATCTTTACGCAGCTCGGACATTAGACAGTCTACGAATGCGTCGTAACGAATCGACCATTGTCATTGGGAATTCGGAAGTTCATGGGTCTCTGGGAATCGTAACGCGCTAGGCAGCAGCTAAAGGCGTCAAACGCACTATCGATGACGCTCGGTCCAGTCGCGTCGAAATCGATGGCGACGACGTCGAAGCGGCAGGGACATTCATGCAGGCGCCGGCGGGAGAGATAGTCGATCGGCCATCTGCCGCGATCGCGCCGCTGCTTCCACGCGGTGACAGCGGCCGCCGCGCCGCCGAAGTCGTCGCTCAGCCGCGCCTTCACTTCGACGAACACGAGCGTCGGCCCGTCCCGCGCGATGATGTCGATTTCGCCGAATCGCGTGCGGTAGCGGCGTTCAAGAATTGCACGCCGCGCCGCTGCAATTCCGCGCATGCGAGATTTTCGCCGGAAATTCCAAGAGCCTGACGACGGATCGCTTGTCATGCCGTCGCGGACCTAACAAGGTCCGACTGCCGTCGCCGTCTGAAGTCGGCCTTCGTGATCGCTCGTCTTGATCGCGGTCAACGCCTCGTCGAGAATCCGAGCGCGGTGTCGGCTTGCTGCCTCGTCAGCACCAGCGGCGGCGACAGGCGGATCGCGTTGCGCCCGGCGCCGAGCACGAGCAGGCCGCGGTTGAAGCACTCCTTGACGAGCGCGTCGCGCTCGGCGAGTCGCGCGCTCCTTGGTCTTGCGGTCGCGAACGAGCTCGATGCCCACCATCAGCCCGCGGCCGCGCACGTCGCCGATCAGCGGATGCTTGTCCATCAGCGCCCGCGCACCGCCGATGCAGGTGCGCGCCGACGACCTCGGCATTCTTCATCAGGCTCTCGCGCAGCAGCTTCGATCGTCGCCATGCGCCGCCGCGCATGACACGGGATTGCCGCCGAACGTGCTCGCGTGCGATCCCGGCGGCCACGCACCCATGAGAATCGACGGCGCGGTCGTCACGCCGAGCGGCAGCCCCGACGCAATCCCTTTGGCCATCGTGACGATGTCCGGCGCGACGCCGCGCGTGCTCGATCGCGAACATCTTCCCCGTCCGTCCCATGCCCGACTGCACTTCGTCGACGATCAGCTGGATGCCGTGCTGCGTCGCGATCTCGCGCAGCCGCTGCAGGAAGACTGTCGGGCGGCACGATGTAGCCGCCTTCGCCCTGGATCGGCTCGACGACGATCGCCGCGACCTCGTCGGGCGAGACGAGGTGCACGAACAGCTGCTGCTCGATGAAGTCGATGCACTCGATCGGCGGTCGCGTCGGGCGACAGGCCCGAGCGATACACGTCGGGATACGGCGCGTGATAGACGCCCGGCACGCAGCGGGCCGAACCCCTGCCGCTGCCGGACCTTGCTCGGCCGTCAGCGACAGCGAGCCCATCGACCGTCCGTGAAACGCGCCGAAGAACGCGATGACGTTGTGCCGCCTGCGTGTAGAACTTCGCCAGCTTGAGCGCCGCTTCGTTCGCCTCGGTGCCCGAGTTGCTGAAGAACGATCGGTGCGGGCCCGGCATCGGCGCGATCGCCGACATGCTCCTCGCCGAGCCGCGCCTGCAGCTCGTAGTAGAAGTCGGTCCCCGACATGTGCAGGAACTTCTGCGCCTGCTCGGTGATCGCCGTCGACGACGTCGGGATGCGAGTGGCCGGTGGACGCGACGGCGATGCCGGCCGTGCAGTCGAGGAAGACGTTGCCGTCGACGTCCTCGACGATCGCGCCGCTCCCCTGCGCGATGACGAGCGGATAGTCGCGCGTGTACGACGTCGAGACACGCCGCGCGGTCGCGCGCGATGATGTCGCGCGCCTTCGGACCGGGCAGCTCGGTGCGAATATCGGGAACCCTCGACTCGCTGCGCGCGCTCGGTCAGGCCGCTTCACTTTCGTTTCCAGCGCGTGCCTCCAGGGTTGTCCTCGAGCAGGATGCCCCGCTCCGCCAGTGCATTCCGGATGCCGTCGGCGGCCGCGAAGTCGCGCCGGCGTCCTCGCCGCCTTGCGCTCCTCGATGAGCCGCTCGATCTCGTCGACCGGCACGGGCGGCTGCGCGTCCTCGGCGCGCCGCAGCGTCACGACGCCAAGCACGCAGTCGAACTCGTCTATCGCTCGCCGCGCCGCATCCGCATCGTCGCGGCCGATGCTGCCTGGCGTCGATCGCGGCGTTGACGTCGCGCACCAGATCGAAGATCGCGGCCAGCCCGGCGGCCGTGTTCAGGTCGTCCGAGCAGCGCGCCGGCGAACGCCGCGCGCGCCTTCTCGATCGCCGCCTGCACGGCCGGCGAACTGTGCGTCCGCCGGACACCGTCTCGAGCCGCGCGAGGAAATCGCACGATGCGGCGCAGCGATTCCTCGGCCTGCTCCATGCCCGCCCAGGTGAAGTTGAGCTGCTTGCGGTAATGCGACGACAGCAGCAGGTAGCGCAGCGCCGACGCGCGATAGCCGCGCGCGAGCACGTCGGGCAGCGTGTAGACGTTGCCGAGCGACTTCGACATCTTCTCGTTCTCGACGAAGAGATGCTCGATGTGCAACCAGAAGCGCGAGAACGGCTGCTTGCGTCGCGCCCTCGCTCTGCGCGATCTCGTTCTCGTGGTGCGGGAAGATCAGATCGATGCCGCCGGCGTGGATGTCGATCGGCGGCTCGCCGAGCAGCCGCAGCGCCATCGCCGAGCACTCGAGGTGCCAGCCGGGACGGCCGGGCCCGCGCCGACATCCCACGTCGGCTCGCCCGGCTTGGTCGCCTTCCACAGCACGAAGTCGCGCGCATCGTCTTTTGAATATTCGTCGACGTCGACGCTGACGCCCGGCTTCATGCCTTCGTGATCGAGCCGCGCCAGCTTGCCGTAGTCGGGCAGCGTGGAGATCTTGAAGTAGGTCGATCCGTCGCGCCGGTAGCGTGTGGCCGTTGCGCGTCGAGCGACGCGATCAAGCTCGCCCATCGCGCTGCAGGTTGGCCTCGTCGGTGGCGCGCGGCGTCTCCTCGGGCGCCTCGATGCCGAGCTGCTCGGTGTCCTCGCGGAATGCGCTGAATCCACTGCTCCGTGTACTCGCGCAGCGGCACGCCGGCCTGCTGCGCGCCGGCGATCGTCTTGTCGTCGACGTCGGTGTAGTTGATCGCCTCGCGCATCGGTGTAGCCGCAGAGGTGCTTGAGCGTCGCGGCGCAGCACGTCGACGCAGACATAGGTCCGGAAGTTTCCGATGTGCGCGCGCGCGTAGACTGTCGGGCCGCACACGTGCATGCGGACGGTGCCGTCCTGCGACGGCGCGAACGGCTCTTCCTGGCGCGATAGGGTGTTGTAGAGACGAAGCATCCAGCTGCCGGGTCGACGGACCGCCTACACTGCCGATCGACGGACCCGGCCTATACCGATAACTGGGCGAACAATCGTTCCGCGCGGCGGCGATCGGCTTCGATCTGCGCGCGCAGCGCGTCCACGTCCTCGAACTTCCGCTCGTCGCGCAGCCGCTGCACGAACCCGAGCCTTACCTGCCGCCCGTACAGGTCGCCGTCTGATACCCGAGCACGTACGCCTCGATCATCGTCTTCGTCGTATCGCCGAACGTCGGACGCAGGCCGATGTTGGTGATGCTCGGATGCACGATGCCGTCGATCGTCGATCGGTCGTCGCGTAGACGCCGTTGGGCGGCAGCAGCTCGTTGCTCCGTCTCCAGGTTCGCCGTCGGAAAGCCGAGCTCGCGGCCGCGGTGCGCTTCCCGTCACGACGACGCCGTCGATGTAGAACTGGTGACCGAGCAGCGCGCCGGCTTCGTCCATGCGCCCTTCGGCAACCAGTCGGCGAACGCGCGTGCTGCTGACCACGAACTCCTTGTAGCGAACGGGATCGATCTTGTCCGCGCGGAAGCCGTAACGCTGGCCGAGCGTCCGCAGCGTCGGAAAGTTACCACTGCGGTCGTGGCCGAACAGAAAATTCGCGCCGACCCACACTTCGGACACGCGCAGCCAGTCGACGAGCACCGTGCGCACGAACGTCTCCGGGATCCCACTGCGACAGCTCCGGCGTGAACCGCACGACGGCGACGGCGCTGATGCCGGCGCGCTCCAGCGCCTCGAGCCGCTGCTCCTTCGTCATCAGCAGCGGCGGCGCCTTGTCGGGCCGGACCACGCGCGAGGGATGCGGATCGAAGGTCATCGCCATCGGCGTGCCGCCATGCTCGGCGGCGCCGCGCCGGACGCGCTCGATGATCTTGAGATGTCCGCGGTGAAGGCCGTCGAAGTTGCCGAGCGCGAGCACGGGATGCACGAGCCACGGCGGGCGCGGGTCATCTGGAAAATGCAGAACCTCCACGCGGCTACGACGATCGTCGACCTCGATATCCAGCACGAGGCCATCATATGCCAGCTCAACGCCGTCGGGCAGGCGCGCGTTGGTGGCTTGGCGTGCGGCAGGTCATGCGTCATGTGCGTGAAGTACGCACGCCGCGGCGCGATGCGCTCGACGACGGCGACCGCTTCGCCGAGCGTGAAGTGCGTCTCGTGCGGCTCGTCGCGCAGCGCGTCGAGCACGAGGACCTCGACGCCTTCGACGAGCGGCCACGACTCGTCGGGAATGCGCGTTGCAATCGGTCAGGTAGGCGAAGTTGCCGAGGCGGAAGCCGAGAATCGGGCAGCTTCCCGTGCCACAAGCGGCACCGGCACGACCTTGACTCCGCGGATGAAGAACGGCGCCGTGATCGTCGTTGGTCGTCAGCTGCGGGACGCCGCCGCCGACCTGCAGCGGACCCTCGAAGCATACGAAAACTGTCCGCCGGATCGCGTCCCACGCCTCGCGCGTTCGCGTAGCACGGGATCGGCGTGCCCTGCAGCGCGTTGAAGCTCCGCAGATCGTCGAGGCCGAGGATGTGATCCGGCATGCGCGTGCGTGAAGAGCACCGCGTCGACGTGCGCGATGTCGTGCCTGAGCACCTGCTGCCGCAGATCGGTTGCCGTGTCGACGAGGATCCGCGCGTGCTGCGGAACGTCGATGTATATCGACGGCCGCAGCCGCTCGATCGCGCGGAGTCGGTCGGACCGGCACGTCGCGCAGCTGCAGCCGATCATCGGGACGCCGTGCGACGTCCCGGTGCCGAGCATCGTGACGCGAGCCTCGACCCGGCCCTCGACCACGCTCAGGGCCAGGACCGCGGTCAAGGCGTGATGATGCGCGACTGCGGCTTGCTGGCTTCGACGAACCGGAGGCGGAGCTCGTAGAGAATCTGCTCGAGCAGCTGACGCTCTTCCGGCCGTCAGGTTGCCGCGCGTCTTCGCCTCGATGAGCGACAGGATGTCGATCATCTGCTGCGCCGCCGGCAGGTTCGCCTCGGACAGTCTGGCCGCTCACCGGGATCGGGAATGTCGCCGAAGTGCACGGCGGCGGTGTGCGCGAGTGACAACACGAACGCGGCGAAGCTGATCGTCCCGTCCGCGCTCGTTCGTGTGGCTGCCGTGATCGTGGTCGTGCTCGTGATCGGTCATGGCGAAACTCGAATGCTAGCATACGCAGCGCATGACAACTCCCAACGCCCAACTTCCAACGCCCAGGGAGACCGTGGGCGAGAAGTTCGAGGCAGCTGCTGGACGATCATGCGGACGCTGCGGGCGCCTGGCGGCTGCCCGTGGGACCGCGAACAGACGCATGCGTCGCTCCGTCCGTTCGTGCTCGAAGAAACCTACGAGGTGCTCGAGGCCATCGAGGCCGGCAACATCGAGGATCTCCGCGAAGAGCTTGGCGACTACCTCTACGAGGCGGTGTTCCTCGCGCAAATCAGCGAGGAGGCCGGCGACTTCTCCATCGGCGACGCCATCGACGCGATCCGCACGCAAGCTCGTCCGCCGCCATCCGCACGTCTTCGCGAAGACAAACCGGCGACGACGAGCACTCACGAGCGGCCAGGTGATCGAGCGCTGGGAAACGATGAAGGCGCGCGAGCGCGAGGCGAAGGACACGCCGCGATACACCATCCGAAGACGACGCTCAGCGGCGTGCCGAAGACGCTGCCGTCGCTGCTGCGCGCCTATGAGATCAGCGCGCGCGCCGCGGCGGTCGGCTTCGACTGGGCGAAGGCCGGACGATGTGCTCGACAAGATCGAAGAGGAGGTGGCCGAGGTCCGGCGCGAAGTCGAATCAGGCGCGACCGGTCATCTGTCGCGCGCCGAGGAAGAGATGGGCGATCTGCTGTTCGCGATCACGAACCTGTCGCGAAAGCTCGGCATCGAGCCGGAGGCCGCGCTGCGTGCGCGCCAATGAGAAGTTCACCAGGCGATTCGACGCCATGGAACGCGCGTTCGCGGCGCGCGGGCAGATCGCTCGGCGAGGCGACGTTGGATGCAGATGGAAGCGGAGTGGCAGAGGGTCAAGGCGACGTCCTGACTTCGTGACTTCGTCCGCTGGTCTTTCACCACGAAGGTCACGAAGGAATCGAAGGTCACGAAGAGTTTCTACAACGACAATCCGCTGAGGCCTTGCTGTAATCAGCGGCACTCGAAATTGATCAAGAGTCCACCACGCAAGCCCGTCGTCCTCAGGCGAGACGCAGCTGTGACCGATGAACGTCATCAAGCTGATCACCGCCTTCAATTCGACAACGATCAACCCTCGATAATCAAGTCGACTCGCTGACCGTCGATCTGACGTCCACGATATTCACTCTGATCGGCTCTCGCACTGCATGCCAGCTTCCGAGACTCGAGTTCAATGCGCATCGCCTTCTTGTAGATCGACTCCAAGAAGCCCGGACCGAGCGCCTGTGCACGCGATCGCGCATCCGATGGTTTCGTCATGACATGCTCAGCCTCCGGCGAGAGGCGAAGGCGCATGCGAAACTGCGCCAGATGGGATGGCTTCGTGGCCTTCGCGTCCTTCGTGGTTCATGGTTCATCTTTCTCCTGTGAACGTCCTCACGAACACATGCTGCCCATCGGTATCAACGCGTGATCTCCCCGTCCCGATCGGTTCGATAGATGGCCGCGCCTGCTGCTTCGAGCCTTGCGACAACCTCCGGCGCGGGGTGCCCGAATGGATTCCCCCGCCCGCAGCTGATGAGCGCAATCTGCGGCTGCCATGCCGTCGAGTAGCTCCGGCGACGTCGACGTGCGGCTGCCGTGATGCGCGACCTTGAGAATGCGGGTCTTCGCGGGCACGAGGTGCGGCGCAATCGCCCGTTCGACGTCGCTCCCGATGTCGCCAGTCAGCAGGAACGCGACGTCGCCATACAGCACTTCCAACACAACCGAGTCGTCATTGCGCACCCTCTGACGTCTCCCAATCCGGCGAAGGTGGATGAAGAACGATGGATGCGGGCAGCGCCGATGTGAAGCTCTTCTCCTTGACGCCGCTGTTCCACCGCGATGCCCGACGCGGCTGCGCGCGAAAGAACTGCATGGAGTGACTGCGCCCTCGGTACCGGTACGCCCTGCCAGACCGACGGTTGGGTTGAAATCGTCGATCAGCGACATGGCGCCGCCGATGTGATCGGGATCGCCGTGCGTCAGGAGAAGCGTCCCCGAGCGAAGAGACGCCGCGAGCCCAGAGCGCGGGCTCGACGACGCGTGAGCCTGATGTCGAAGCCGCCACCGCCGAACGGGCTGCCACCGGTGTCGAACCATCAGACGTCGTGCCGGCCGGCTTTGCAACACCATCGCGTCGCCCTGCCCGACATCGAGCATCGTCAGCCGCAGGCCCGGAGCATCGTCGCCAAGCACGAACACCCGTGACGATGAGCGCCGCGCCGACCATCATGGCCATCAAGCCCGCAAGGCGCACCACGACATGGCGCCGCCGAGCAGCATCACGGCGAGCCCGACATAGTAGAGTGCGACGATCGCAGCCGCCGGTCTGGGCACTCGAACGGCCAGCCACGGCACGACATCGACGAGCCGTGCGCTGTCGACGATCGCCATTGCACCGAGATGCGCCAGCCATCCGGCCACGCGCGCCGATCGCATCGAATGCGTTGGCGAACACGACCACGAGGCCGGCAATCTGGACGAGGGCCATGGCGGGAACCGCCACGAGATTCAGCGCGAGACCCGCGATGGTCACGCGCGAAAACGTTTCCGCCATCACCGGCAGCAGCGCGATCTCGACGGCCGCCGATGCGGTCATCGATATCGCCAGCCACGGACAACCATCGCGGACGTAAGCGTCCGCGCCGCACTGGATTCGAAGGTCCGCCCGGTATGTTCACCGGGCCGCGGCGGGCAACCTCCAGCAGCGCCGCGGTGGCGCCAAACGTCAGGATGAAGCCCGCATTGCGGACGTCGAGCGGCTCGACGACCGCCAGCAGGACACCGGCGACGGCCATCGCCTGCCACGGCGCGCTCCGATGATCGAGAAGGCGCGAGGTCAGATAGACGATCGCGACCAGTGTTGCGCGCCAGACGGACGGTCCAGCGGTAACGATCCCGGCGTACGCGACCAGCAGCACCAGCGTCACGAAGGCTGCCCTGCGTCCAGACACTCCGATTGGCACGAGCGACGCGACGATGAGAGCGGCGAGTATGGCGATGTTGCCGCCGGAAATCGCGATGACGTGGTACGTGCCTGCCGCCTGCAGGCGCGTGCGGATGTCATCGGGCAACCCGCTGCGATCGCCGATCAGCACGGCCGAGACGATCGCAGCAGACAGGCTGCCGTGGCTCCCGACGCGCTGCTGCACCACGCGCCGCACGTAGGCGCGCGCGTCGGCCGCGAGCTCGCTGACGATCGTCCCGCGCCGGACGACGTCGACCAGGAGTCCGCTCTTGATTGATCCGAGAAGCGAGATGCCGTCGAGCGCGGCGTCTCGTTCGAAGTCGGACACGCCTTCATCCAGTACGCGCGCAGGGCGCCGGAAGGAGACTGGCGCCTCGACGACTCGGCTCCGCCGCCACTCGGCCACGCGCGCCGCACTTGCCATACCGCCGACGCTGAGCACCACGCCGCCGTCGGAGTCAGTCCAGGTGTCGTGTAAGCGGATAGATAAGACGCGCGCGCGAAGCGTCGTGAAATCTTCGCCGGACGCTGCGTCCTCGGTCAGCAGCAGCCGCGTCGCAATTGGCCCGTGAGTTCCGGGAAGGTCAGCAGCATCAACGCGGAAGCCGCCAAGCTCCCGGTCGAGCGCCAGACGAACCGGCGTATCGATCGCCGCTTCGCGCGCATGCGAACCGAGAATGAACCCGCAACAACCAAACGCGATGACGATGATGGACACCGTGGCGCGCGGATATCGAAGTCGCCATGCGAGCGAAGCCGCTATGGCGAGCGCCGGGAGCAGCCACAGGAGGAGGCGCCACGAGGTTTGAAACGCGATGCCGCCGGCCGTGCCCGCGATCAGCGTGAGCGCTGGAAGAAGAGCGGCGGGAACCACGAAAGATTCCCTGCAAACGAGCGCACGAAGATTCCTTTAACCACGAAGGTCACGAAGAACACGAAGGATTTCTAACCTTAGAAGGCCTTCTTCGTGAACTTCGTGTCCTTCGTGGTTTCAAACCGTCTTCGTGGTTGCGCTTTCTTCGTACCGTGGGAGCGAAGGACGTTTAGAAATCTGCACTCAGCGCGACGCGGACGGCACGCGGCGAGCCGTGGCGAGATATTCGTGTTGCTGTCGGCGTTGACGAAGTATCGCCGATTGAACACGTTCTCCACGTTCAGCTGCAGCGCGCGTGCGATCGGTGAGCGACACAAACGACCGCGGCATCCGCGCGCGTGTATCCGGAAGCGTCACGGTATCGTCGATCAGACGCGAACATGTCGGAGCGCCGGACGACACCGAGGCCGGCGCCAAGCTTCGCCAGCAACTGATAGTTGTTCCAGAGCGAGAACGTGTGGTGCGGCACCTGGCCGACCTGCGCGCCGGCCCGCGCCGCGGTCGTCGCGCTCGTGACCAACGCGTTCTGACGCGCATAGCCGCCCGCAATCTTCCACACGCGCGTCAGCGTCCCGTTGATGCCGAGCTCGTAGCCATTGGTGCGCTGGCTGCCCGTCTGGACGATACGCGTCGGATCCGCGGGATCGGTGGCGCGCGTGTTCGTCCGATCGAGCCGCATACCGCTGTGGTCAGCGACAGCTCCGGGGTCGCATCCCACTTCGCGCCGACTTCGTAGTTGGTGAACCGCTCCGGCTTCATCTGCTGCGTGATCGCCGTCAACGACGAGAATTGATCGCCGGAGCTTGGCAGATACGAGAGCGAGTAGCTGCCGTAGATGGATGCGGTCTCGAACGGTCTTCACCACGATGCCGGTTCGCGGAGAGACAAGATGATCGACGCGCCGAAGCGTGTCGCCGTTCCGGTTGTTGTGATACTGGAGGTCGAAGCGATCGAATCGCACGCCGCCGATGATCTGCACGAAGCGCGACAGCTGCGCCTGGTCCTGCGCGTAGAGGGCGCCGAGATGCGTGCGCACGCGGTTGTTGGCGTCGGTCGCACTCTGCCGGTAGGTCAACCGCTCGTCGGTCACGGGATTCGCGAACGGCACGAAGATCGTCGTCGCCGCATTGTCGAAGAAACCGGTATTCCGGAAGTTCCTGCTGCGCTGTCGCCCGACTTCCCCGCCGGCCAGCAAGGTATGGCGGATGCGGCCGCTCGTGACGATGCGGGTGACGTCGGTTTGATTGAAAACATTCAGCCGCGCCGTGGCGTTGTTGTAGGCCGTGAGCGCCACGCGCGTCCGGTCATCGGTCGCGGCCCCGGGGACGTAGTTCTGATATCCACGGTCGTAATTGCCGGCGACCGTGCGATTGCGAATCGTGAAGCCGCCGGCGTGGTGCTCGATACTGGCAGTGGCGACATCGACATCCGCACGGACGTGGCTGTCGGCGACATTGCCGAAAAACGTCGACACCGGAAGATCGGCGGGACGACCGCGGTATGAGGTGATACCGCGATCGGCGACGCGCGTGTCATGGAAGTGCTCGTAGTCGAACGTCAGCGCCGTCTGAAGACTCGGGCATGAACGTCAGGTTCGGCGCGACACCGTACCGCTGTAGTCCTGACGCCGTTGCGAAAGCTGTCGGAATCCTCGAAGCACGCCGTTGACGCGAAACGCGGCGGTCGCCGTCAACGGCTGATTCAGGTCGGCGCTGAACCGCCGGTTGCCGAACGAGCCCGCCTGTAGCACCGTTTCGCCGGTTCGCGTGAAGCCCGCCTGCTTCGTCACGCGATTGATGACGCCGCCACCGCCGCCGCGGCCGAACATCATGCCGTTGGGGCCTTTCAGCGCCTCCGACGCGCTCCACGTTGTACAGGTCGCGGTAGTACTGCACATCGTCCCGGACGCCGTTGACGTAGAAGTCGGCCGACGAGCTGTTGCCGCGAATGACGACCTGATCGCGGTTGTTCTCCCCTGGTGAGAGGTAATGCCCGGAACGTAGTTCACCGTCTCGGCGACGCTCGACATGAGCTGATCGTGAATGAGCGCGCTCGTCACCACCGTCACCGACTGCGGCACGTCGCGAAGCCGGGTTGGCGTTTTCGTGCTCGTGTTGATCGAGGCAACATCGCGTCCGGCCTGCCCGGTCACTTCGACGGCCTGGGTGAAGCCGGCAATCTGCAGGACGAACTCGAGCGGCGCGCGCGCCGCCCGCGGAGACGGTCATGCGTCTCGAGAGGTCGGCAAATCCAGCCGAGCTCATCCTGACGATATACGTTCCGGGCTCGAGTTGGAAGGTGAAGTCGCCGTTTTGATCCGACGATCGTCGTCGCGCGTCATCGCCGGCGCCGCGCGGACCGCCGTCACCTCAGCGCCGGCTATCGGGGCGCGCATCGGGTCGACGATCCGCCCGCGGAGCACGCCTGGGGCCTGGGCGGAGGCGGGAATACCGGGGAGAAATAGGACAAGGGCCGAGAGGAACAATAGTGAGATTGAGTCTCAGAGTCACCATGAGATTCTATACCCGACCATTATGGTCGGTCAAGGAAGCGGACACCGTAGTTTGTCAGGTGTCAGATTCTAGGATTTGGGCGGCGTGGCGAATAGCCACGGCGCGAACGCGCCATACTCGTGATTCTTCACCCGGACGCGCAGCGTGCGCCAGCTTCCATCCTGGGGTCGCGTCGTCGCGTAGCCGAGCGTGTATTGCTTGTTCAGCTCCTCGGCGATGCGCTGCGTCGCAGGGCCGAGGTCCTCGGCGCTCCGCACGACCTCGGTATAGCCGCCGCTCGGCCCGGTGATTTCGCGCAGGGCCTCGGGTTCACCCGCGTGCTCACCCGCCGCTCCGTGGCCGAATCGATGGCGATGGCGTAGACGAACGCGTCGCTGCGCCGCAGCGTTCTCGCGCGTCTGCAGGCAGCGAGTGATCGCTGGCGGTGTCGGCACCGTCCGAGATGACGATCATCGCCGCGCGCGTCCGCTGCCGCCGCTGGAACATCGGCGTCGACGCGAAGATCGCGTCGTAGATCGCCGTGCCGCCTGCCGGGCGCTCGTTGGCGAGTTTTCCGGTCAGCCGCGACGGCGGCACCGTCCACGGCACCAGGATGCGCGGCAGATGGTTGAACGCGCCGACGAACGCCTCGTCGCCCGGATCGAGCAGGTCGGCCATGAAGCGGTCGAGCGCACCGCGGGCGTCCACAATCGGCTCGCCGCGCATGCTGTCGCTGATGTCGAGCAGCACGCCGACGCTCACGGGCGTGCGCTTGTCGGAAAATTGCGTGACCGGCTGCTGGTCGCCGTCCTCGAAGACCTCGAAGTCGTCCCTGGTGAGGCCGGTGATCAGGCGGTTGTTGCTGTCGGTGACGGTAACGCGGGATTTCAACGGTGGTGACGCTGCCGCGGAAGGTCTGACGGGCGCGGGTCGAAGGCCACGAAGACGACTAAAACCACGAAGGTCACGCAAGAACACGAAGTAAAAAGAATTCTTCGTGATCTTCGTGTCCTTCGTGGTTGAAATCGTCTTCGTGGTTCATGGGTCAGGCGCCGGCTTCCACCCCCGCATAGTAGTCCTGAAGCGACCGCACCGTCAGCGTCTGCGACCTGAGTGCTTTGATGGCGCTGACCGCCGCCGACGCGCCCGTGAGCGTCGTGATGCACGGCACCTGCGCCATGGTGGCTGCCCGCCGGACCGCGCGATCGTCGAAGAACGAGTCGCGCCCGAGCGGCGTGTTGACCACGAGATCGATCTTGCCGTTCACGATCTGGTCGGCGATGTTCGGTCGTCCCTCGTTGACCTTGTAAATCACCTCCGACGTCGATGCCGTGCGCGCGGAGAAACGCCGCCGTGCCGCGGCTGGCGGTAATGGCGAAGCCGAGCGCCGCCAGGTCGCGCGCAATCGGAACAACGGTCGGCTTGTCGCTGTTGTTGACGCTGATGAAGACGCACCCGTCTTTCGGCAGCTGCTGCCCGGCACCCATCATCGCTTTGCCGAACGCCGCGCCGAAGTTGTCGGCGCCACCCATGACTTCGCCGGTCGACTTCATCTCCGGGCCGAGGATGGTGTCGACGCCCGGGAACCGCACGAACGGGAACACCGGGCTCTTGACGAACACGCCCGCCGCTTCGAGATCGTTCACGACGCCGAGTTCGGCCAGCGACCGGCCCGCGGCGACGCGCGCCGCGATGCGCGCCATCGGCACGCCCGTCGCCTTCGAGATGCACGGCACGGTCCGCGACGAGCGCGGGTTCACCTCGAGGACGTACACCATGTCGTCCTTGATGGCGTACTGAACGTTCATGAGGCCGACGACCTTCAGCGCGCGCGCAATGCGGCGCGTGTATTCGCGAATCGTCCCGAGATGCCGCTCCGCAACCATGAATGGCGGGACGACACAGGAGCTGTCGCCCGAGTGAATACCGGCCTCCTCGATGTGCTCCATGATGCCGCCGATGACGACGGCGCCCGTCGAATCGGCCACGGCATCGACGTCGAACTCGAAGGCGTCCTCGAGGAAGCGATCGATCAGCACCGGCCGGTCGTGCGACACGTCGACCGCGCCCGGTCATGTAGCGGTCGAGCGCGCCTGCATCAAACACGATCGCCATGCCGCGTCCGCCCAGCACGTAGGAGGGCCGCACGACAACCGGATATCCGACCCGTTCCGCGACCTCGCGCGCTTCCTCGCGTGACACGGCCGTGCCGCTTGCCGGCTGCGGCACGCCGAGATCCCAGAGGAGCTGCGAAAAGCGCTGGCGATCTTCCGCGAGGTCGATCGAGTCGGGCGACGTGCCGAGAATGTCCACGCCCGCGTCCTGCAGCGCCAGCGCGAGCTTCAGCGGCGTCTGGCCGCCGAACTGCACGACGCACGACACCTCGCCGCCCGCGCTTCGCTCGCGGTCGATGATCCCCATCACGTCTTCGAACGTGAGCGGCTCGAAATAGAGCCGGTCCGCGGTGTCGTAATCGGTCGACACTGTCTCGGGATTGCAGTTCACCATCACGGTCTCGAAGCCTTCGTCGCGGAATCCGAAGACCGCATGGCAGCAGCAGTAATCGAACTCGATGCCCTGCCCGATCCGGTTCGGACCGCTGCCGAGGATGATCACCTTCTTCTTCGGCAGTCGGATCCGCCTCGCACACCTCTTCGAACGTGCCGTACATATACGGCGTGAACGACTCGAACTCCGCCGCGCACGTGTCGATGCGCTTGTAGGCCGGAACGATCCCCTCGTCCAGCCGGCGCTGCCGCACCGCATCTTCGTCCACGCCGTAGACAGCCGCGATGTCTTCGTCGCTGAACCCGTTGCGCTTCATCGTCCGCAGCAGGTCGGTCGACATCTCGCGGAGCTCGCCGAGCGCCGCCATCTCCCGCAGCGCCATGATGTCGGCGAACTGCTGCAGGAACCACGGATCGATCTTCGTGAGCTCGTGGATGCGTCTCGACCGTCCAGCCGCGCCGCAGCGCGCGGAAGATTGCCCACATGCGCCGGTCGCTCGGCACCACGAGACGCTTGCGCAGCGCGGTCTCGTCCTCGTCCGTATCCGCGGCATCGTCCGGGCGTATCCGGAAAGAGGCGGCCGAACTTGCCGAGCTCCAGCGAGCGCACTGCCTTGAGGAACGCTTCCTTGAACGTGCGGCCGATCGCCATCGCCTCGCCGACCGACTTCATCTGCGTGGTCAGCGTGCGGTCGGCCTGCGGGAACTTCTCGAAGTTCCAGCGCGGGAACTTCACGACGATGTAGTCGATGGTCGGCTCGAAGGAGGCGGGCGTCAGCCGCGTGATGTCGTTGGGGATCTCGTCGAGGTGGTAGCCGAGCGCGAGCTTCGCGGCAATCTTCGCGATCGGGAAACCGGTGGCCTTCGACGCGAGCGCGGACGACCGCGACACGCGCGGATTCATCTCGATCGCGACGATGCGGCCGTCCTCCGGATTGACGGCGAACTGGATGTTCGAGCCGCCGGTCTCGACGCCGACGCGCCGGATGATCCGCCGCGCCATGTCGCGCATCCGCTGGTATTCCTTGTCGGTCAGCGTCAGCGCCGGCGCGACGGTGATGCTGTCGCCGGTGTGCACGCCCATCGGATCGACGTTCTCGATCGAGCAGATGACGACGAAGTTGTCGGCGACGTCGCGCATCACCTCGAGCTCGAATTCCTTCCAGCCGATGACCGATTCCTCGACGAGGATCTCGTGCACGGGCGAGAACTCGAGTCCGCGGCCGGCCAGCTCGCGGAACTCTTCGATGTTGTAGGCGATGCCGCCGCCGACGCCGCCCATCGTGAACGAGGGGCGGATGATGGACGGGAACCCGGTGTCCTCGACGATGACCAGAGCCTCCTCAATCGACCTCGCCACGCCGCTGCTTGGCACCTCCACGCCGATCTCTTCCATCGCGTTGCGGAACAGCAGCCGATCCTCGGCAACCTTGATGGCGTCGATCTGCGCGCCGATCAGCTTGACGTTGTAGCTCTCGAGGACGCCGCGCTCGGCGAGCGCGACCGCGAGGTTCAGCGCGGTCTGGCCGCCGACCGTCGGCAGGACGGCGTCCGGACGCTCCTTCGCGATGATCGCCTCGACGAGCTCCGGCGTCAGCGGCTCGACGTAGGTGCGATCCGCCATCTCCGGATCGGTCATGATCGTCGCCGGGTTGCTGTTGACGAGAATGACCTCGAGCCCTTCCGACCGCAGCGCCTTGCACGCCTGCGTGCCCGAGTAGTCGAACTCGCACGCCTGGCCGATCACGATCGGGCCGGAGCCGATGACGAGAATGCGTTTCAGGTCCGTCCGCTTCGGCACAGCTCAGCGCTTCTCCATGCTGTCGAGGAACTGCAGGAACAAATAGTCGGCATCGTGCGGCCCCGGCGAGGCCTCGGGATGGATACTGCACCGAGAATACCGGCTTGCTCGTATGGCAGAACCCCTCGACGGTTCCGTCGTAGAGATTCAGGTGCGTGACCTTGACGTCGGACGGCAGCGAGCTCGGATCGACCGCGAAGCCGTGATTCTGCGAGGTGATTTCGACCTTGCCGGAGCTGAGCTCCTTCACCGGATGATTCGCGCCGCGATGGCCGAACTTCAGCTTGAACGTCTGGCCGCCGACAGCGAGGCCAAGAATCTGGTGTCCGAGGCAGATGCCGAACGTCGGAATGTCCGACTCGACCACGTCGCGAACGTTGTTGACGGCATACGGCAGCGCGGCGGGATCGCCCGGCCCGTTGCTGAGGAAGATGCCGTCCGGCTCGATCGCCAGCAGATCGCTGCGCGCGGCGCGGCGGCCGGGAAGACGCGCACGTCGCATCCGTATGCATCGAGGCGGCGAAGGATGTTCCACTTGATGCCGAAGTCATAGGCCGCGACGCGCAGCCGCTTCGACGCGCGGCGCTGCGGTGCGATGCCGAACTCGCGCTCGTCGGCCTCGCCGGACGCCGCGGCGCGCTCGCGCCACTCGAATGCCGTGTCGCACGTGACGCCGCGCACGAGATCTGACCCTTCCATCTTCGGAATGGCCCGCGCCTTCGCGACGAGGCGCGTCAGGGTCGACCTGCCCGGTGGCGATGACGCCGCGCATCACGCCGGCGGACCGCAGCACACGCGTCAGGGCGCGCGTGTCGATGTCCGCGATGGCGACGATGTTGTGGCGGATCAGGTAATCGCGAAGCGAGGAATCGGCGCGCCAGTTGCTCGCCATGGGCGACGCCTCGCGCATGATGAAGCCGGCGACGCGCGGCGCCTGCGACTCCGCATCGCCCGGACACGGTGCCGTAGTTGCCGATGAGCGGCGCGGTCATCGTGACGATCTGGCCGGCATACGACGGATCGGTGAGCACCTCCTGGTAGCCGGTCATGCTCGTGTTGAACACGACCTCGCCGCTCGTCTCGCCGGGCGCGCCGGCCGACACGCCGCGATACCGGTGCCGTCTTCCAGTGCGAGGGTAGCGTTCATCGGTTGTGCATGATTATGACGTCGGGGTGGATAATTATACATAACCTCCCGTGCGACGGTGCGACGTGCGACTCGTGCGATGGTGCGTCCGAACGTGCGAAGTGCGAACGTCGCACGGTGCACCATCGGACGCACCGTTCGCACCCATCGCACCTCTTGCACCTTTCGCACCCATCTGCGACAGCACGTCGAGTGATCCCCCTGGCGTGGCGACAGCCTCACGCATACCCACCGACATCCGCCGCTTCCCGTGGATCAGGCCGTTGGTCGCCGACTACGCGTTCGATCACGCGAAAGTGGCCGACTCTGTTCGCCGGCGATCCGCGCGACGCGCATGCCTGGCGTGAGGCGATTGCCCGAACCCACGCCCATCCGCGGGCGCGCGACGCGATGGCCGACATCCTCCGGGCACAGCAGCAACAGCGCGGCGCGCCGGCAGAAGCGGTCACAGCCGCGGCGCGCCTTCGCGATCCGAAGACCGTCGCCGTGGTCACCGGCCAACAGGCGGGACTGTTCGGCGGGCCGCTCTTCACGCTGCTGAAGGCACTCACGGCCATCGAGCTCGCCGAACACGTGCAACGCGAGCACGGGGTCTCCGCCGTCGCGCTCTTCTGGATTGACGCCGAGGATCATGATTGGGACGAAGTGAAGTCGTGCGGCGTCCTCGACGCGTCGCTGCAGCACCGCACGATCACGATAGGCAATCCGCCCGGCGCGCAGGTCGAGCCGGTCGCGCGCGTGCGACTCGACGCATCGGTTGGCGCAGCCATCGCGGAGCTTACCGCCACGCTACCCGAGACCGAATTCACGGCGCCGATGATCGAGATGCTCCGCGCCGCATATGACCCGGGCATCGGGATGGCGGACGCGTTCGGGCGATGGATGGAATCGGTCCTCGGCCGGCGCGGGCTCATCGTCTACGACTCGTCGGATCGGCCGCCAAGCCACTCGCGGCGGGCGTCTTCGCGCGGAAATCGAGCAGCGCGGGCGAGACCGCACGCCTCGCGGCGGAAGCCGGCGCCGCAATGGAGGCGCGAGGCTACACGGCGCAGGTGACGCCGCAGCCTGACACGGTTGCGCTCTTTCATCTCAACGGCGGGCGGCAGCCGATCCGGATTCACGGCAACGCGTTACAGGTCGGCGAGCGCGCCGGAACCGAAAGACGCGCTCCTTGAACGCGTCCGGCAGGCGCCTTCAGAGTTCAGCCCGAACGTTCTGCTTCGCCCGATCGTGCAGGACACCGTCTTCCCCACCGTCTGTTACGTCGCCGGGCCGAACGAGCTCGCATATCTCGGACAGCTTCGCGGCATCTACGCCGCCTTCGGCGTCCCGATGCCGCTGATGTATCAGCGCGGACCGCGACGCTGCTCGATTCCAATGCCGCGCGCTTCCTGCTGCGCCACGACCTGCCGCTTACGAGCAGCTGCAGGCGCAGGACGAAGGCGCGTTGAACCAGCTGCTCGAGGCGCAGCTGCCACCGGGCGTCGACGCCGCGCTGCATGATGTCACGACGCTCCTGCAAGAGCGGATGGAACAGCTGGCGACGAGCGTGGTGCAGATCGACGCAACGCTCGACGGCGCCGCCCGCTCGGCGCTCGGGCGGATGCAGGACGATCTCAAGAAGCTCCACGGAAAAATCATCCAGGCCGCCAAGCGCAAGGACGACACGCTGCGGCGCCAGTTTCACCATGTCCAGGCGCAGGCGTTTCCCAATGGTCATCCGCAGGAGCGGATGGTCGGATTCGTCCAGTTCCTCAATAAATACGGCCCGGGCTGATCGATCGGCTGATCGAAGAGCTGCCGACCGATATGGGCATTCACTGGGTGATCACGCCTGTGACACGCACGCGCGCGCGCGCAAATGGATCGCGCGTAACCCGACCGTTGTCGCGTACGTCCTGCTTGGCTGCGCGGTGGCGTCGCTCCTCATCGGCGCCGTTCTCATCTACTACTACGTGTCCTTCTCGCGCATCATCGATGCGCGCCTGCACGGCGAGCGTGAGCGGTCGCTGCCGCGCGTCTACGCGCGTCCGCTGGAAGTGCGCCGCGGCAGACGCTGACCGAGGCCGAGCTGATCGCACGGCTGAACGATCTCGGTTACGCGCAGCGGACGACCGTCCAGGCGCCCGGCGAGTTCGCCATTGCGAGAAACGCGGTGCTTCTGACACCCCGAACAGGATCGTTCAGCGGGAAGACCATCCGCGCCACCTTCCCGGCACCTGCGCCGGTTCGAGCGCGTCAGGTCCGCCTGCAGCGCCGCCGCGCGGCATTACGGCGCTCGAGGTCACGACCGGCGCCGGCAAACCGGTCGCGCGCGGATGCGGTGACGCTCGATCCGCCGCTGCTGACTGCGCTGATGACGAGCGGTGCACGTGAAAGCGCCGCCGCGTCTCGCTCGAAGCGATTCCAAAACGGATGCAGGAAGCGGTGCTCGCGATCGAGGACCAGAGCTACTACTCGCATCCCGGCGTCAACCCCGTCAGCGTGATCCGCTCGGTCATCGTCAACGCGGTTGGCGGCAACAGTGCCCCGTTGGCGGCAGCACGATCACGCAGCAGCTCGCGCGAATGTTCTTCCTCACCGACGAGTTCAACAGCGAGCTTGCCAGCGGCACACGTTCATGCCGCCGCAAAGGTGCAGGAGGCGGTCATGTCGCTCGTGCTCGAGCGGCGCGCGTCGAAGGACGAGATCCTCGAGCTGTATCTGAATGACGTCTATCTCGGGCAGCGCGGCTCGTTCGCGATTCATGGCGTCGCCGAAGCGTCGCGGCTCTTCTTCGGCAAGGACGTATCAAACCTGACGCGTCGGCGAGGCTGCGCTGATTGCCGGCGTCATTCAGAACCCGGGCCAGCACTCGCCGTTCGTCAACCCGAAGAGCGCCGTCGACCGGCGCAACGTCGTGCTGCGCGCGATGGCTGACGAGGAATACATCACCAGGGATGTAGCCGACCGCGCGAGTCGAGAGCCGCTGGTGGTTTCGGCGCGCAGCGTCGACAACGAGGCGCCCTACTTCGTCGACATGGTGGGCCAGGAGATTGCCGACAAGTTCCCGGTCTGACCGCGCAGGAGAATTCGGTCGACGTCCATACGACGCTCGACATCAACCTCCAGCGGCTCGCGCTCGATGCCGTGCGCGACGGACTGGGCCACGTTGACGACATGCTCGCGCGGCGGAAGCGTAAAGGACGCGCGCAGGCGGCGCTGCTCGCCGTCGATCCGCGAACGGGCGAGATTCTCGCGATGGTCGGCGGCCGTTCCTATAACCAGTCGCAGTACAACCGGGCGATCGTCGCGCGCAGGCAGCCGGGCTCGGTGTTCAAGCCGTTCGTCTATCTCGCGGCGTTCGAGCGCGGCGGCCGAAGAAGGACGCAGCGACCTCACGCCGGCGTCGCTGACCAACGACGACGCCCGAGATCTTCACGTTCGACAACCAGACGTGGGAGCCGAAGAACTACGACGACTACGACGGCGAGATCACGTGGCGCCGCGCGCTCGCGATGTCCCGCAACCTCGGAACCATTCACGTGGGCGAGACGGTCGGCTTCGACAAGGTTGCCGAAGTCTGGAAGACGCGTCGGCGTCGGGACGCCGCCGAAGGGCTTTCCCGGCGATCACGCTCGGCGTGTTCGAGCTGACGCCGCTCGAGGTTGCGCAGGCGTACACGCTGTTCACCAACGGCGGCGCGGTGCGGTCGCTCAAGGTCATCGACGGGATCGACGCCGGCGAGCGCCACGTCGCGGCGAAAGACCCGCCGCTTCGCAAGGTCGCGCGCCCCGACACCACGTATCCTGGTCACCAACATGATGCGCAGCGTGCTCAACGAAGGGACCGGCGCCGGCGCGCGCGCGGCCGGTTTCACGCTCGACGCCGCCGGCAAGAGCGGCACGACAAACGACCTGCGCGACGCGTGGTTCGTCGGCTTCACACCCGAGCTGCTGACGGTCGTCTGGGTCGGCTTCGACGACAACCAGCCGGTTGTCGCTCAGCGGCAGCCAGGCGGCGCTTCCCATCTGGACGCAGTTCATGAAGAGCGCGACGGCGGGGCGGCCTAGCGTCGAGTTCGAGGTTCCCGAAGGCATCACGTTCGCCGAGATCGATCGCGATACCGGCAAGCTCGCGCTCCCCGGCTGCCCGCGGACGATGACCGAATCATTCCTCTCGGGCACTGAGCCAACCGAATTCTGCGAATTGCATCGGTGGTGAGGTCGGCCTAAAGGCGGACCCCACGGTTACGTGGGGTCCGGCTTTAGCCGGACCATCCGATATAATCAGTGCGGTTCGCTAAGCAACTGCCACGCAATGGTTTCCCACGAACTCTCCGAACGGTCACGCCGGCTGCTGGCGGCGCTGGTGCGCGAATACATCGCGACCGGCGAGCCCGTGCCGTCGCAGACGCTCGCGCGCGAGAGCGGGCTCGGCGTGTCGTCGGCGACCATCCGCAACCTGCTTCGCGCGGCTCGAGGACCGACGGCTACGTCCATCAGCCGCACACCTCGGCCGGACGTGTGCCGACCGACCGCGGCTATCGCGTGTTCGTCGACTTGCTGCTCGAGAGCCGGCAAGCCGACGCGCCCAACTGCCGTTGTCGAGCACGAGCTGCGGCAGCATGCCGAGCGTTCGCCGCTCATCGATGACCTGCTCGATCAGCGTCTCGCACATGGTGTCGCGTGCCTCGAAGCACGTCGGCTTCGCGATTGGCAGCACCGAGATCGCCGTCCTGCAGCGCATCGAATTTGTTCCGCTCGGCGGGACCGCGTGTGCTCGTGGTCGTCGTCTCACGAGGTAATCAGGTCACGCAGAAGGTCGTCGATGCGGGCGAAGACATTCGCTCCGACGATCTGGCCGAGGCGGCGAACTATCTCAATACCGAATTTGGCGGCCTGCCGCTCTTCGACGTCCGCGAAGCCGTGCTCGCGCGGCTGGCGCAGGAGCGGACGCTCTATGACGCAGCTGATGGCGCGCGCGCTCCGACTTGCGCGCTCGACGCTCGAAGAGCTGCCGAAGCAGCATGCGTTTCATGTCGAGGGGGCCGCGTCGCTCCTCGATGCGCCGGCGCCCGACACCGTTGCGCTGCCGACCTTGCGCGCGCTGCTCGAGATGATGGAAGAAAAGGAACGGATGCTGCGGCTGCTGAACCAGTACATCGACGGCCCCGGCATCACCGTCGTCATCGGCGGTGAACACACGTCGCCCGACCTGCGCTCGTTCAGCCTGATTGCATCGACGACGAGCGACGGGAGCACGATCCGGACGGTCGGCATCATCGGTCCAACACGAATGCATTACTCCCGCGCGATCAGCGTCGTCGACGGCCTGACGCAGGCGGTCGCCCGCGTGCTGCGCGACGAATTAACCATCAGTACATGCCAGACGACGCGATCAACGAACAGGAGTCGGCCGGCACGGCCACCGAGCCGCGAGGAGCCGGAGTCGCCCGAGTCGCCCCTCGAGACGCTGCGCCGCGAAAAGGACGCGCTGCAGGATCGCCTGCTTCGCACGGCCGCCGAGTTCGACAACTACCGCAAGCGGGTCGAGCGCGATCGGCGCGAACAGGCCGAGCGCTCACGGCGCGACGCGCTCAGCGATCTGCTGCCGATCATCGACGACCTCGAGCGCGCGCTGCAGGCGCCGAGCGGCGGCGACGTCGACGCATTTCGAAAGGTGTCGAGCTGATTCATCGCCAGATGACCGAGCTCCTGCGCAAGCGCGGCGTGAAGCCGATCGATGCCGTCGGCGCCGACTTCGATCCGCGCTATCCACCAGGCGGTCGTCCAGGAAGCGAGTCCCGACCATCGCGAAGGCGAAGTGATGGAAGAGTTCGCGCGCGGCTACATGCTCGGCGATCGCCTGCTGCGGCCGGCGATGGTGAAGGTGGCCAAGGCGTGAGCAAGCGCGACTACTACGAAATCCTGGGCGTCGCCCGCACGGCGACCGACCAGGAAATCAAGAGCGCCTACCGCAAGCTGGCGCTCAAATTCCATCCGGATCGCAATCCCGGCGACAAGGCGGCCGAAGAGAAATTCAAGGAAGCGGCGCGAAGCCTACGCCGTGCTCGCCGACACCGACAAGCGGCACATGTACGACCGCTTCGGCCATGCAGGCCTTGGCGGCGCGCGCAACCGGCGGATTCGATCCCACCGTCTTCACCGGCTTCGAAGACATCCTCGGCGGACTCGGCGACATCTTCGGCATCGGCGAGATGTTCGGCGGCCAGCGGCGCCGCGGCGGACCGCAGCGCGGCGCCGATCTGCGCTACGACCTGGAGATCTCGTTCGACGAATCGGCGAAGGGTGTCGAGACGACCATCCAGATTCCGCGCAACGAGACCTGCGAGACGTGCCACGGCTCTGGCGCGGCGGCAGGATCGAAACCCACGACGTGCCCGCAGTGCCACGGACGCGGCCAGCTGCGCTATCAGCAGGGCTTCTTCACGGTCGCGCGCACCTGCGGCCAGTGCCGTGGCACCGGATCGATCATCAGCTCGCCCTGCGAGACGTGCCGAGGTGCGGGACGCGTGCAGCAGCAGCGGAAGCTGACCGTCAAGATTCCCGCTGGAATCGCGACCGGGCAGCGCCTGCGGCTCACGCGGCGAAGGCGAAGCCGGTGCAGGCGGCGGCCCGCCGGCGACCTCTACGTGGTCGTGCACGTGCAGGAGCATGAGTTCTTTCATCGCGACGGCAACGACCTGTTCTGCGAGATTCCGCTCCACTACCCGACGCTGGCGCTCGGCGGCGAGATCAAGATTCCGACGCTCGAGGGCGAGGAGACGTTCAAGGTTCCCGAAGGGACGACGAGCGGCGCGACCTTCCGCCTCGCGCGGCCGCGGCATGCCTGACGTCGTCGTCCGGCGCTCGCGCGGCGACCTGCTCGTGACGGTGAAGGTCGTCACGCCGAAGAAGGTGACGAAGGAGCAGCGGAAGCTGCTCGAACAGCTCGCAGAGACGCTGCCGAAGGAGAAGTTTCGAGCCGACGCCGCGTGAAGAGCACGACGAGCGCGGCATCTTCGACCGCGTCAAAGACATCTTTGGATAAGTAAGCGTGCGCACCTGGCCGGCGCTGGAAATCCAGCAGGCCGACGCCGACACCGGCGATCTCATCCAGGCATTTCTCACCGACTTCAACGTCACCGCGATCGACGACAACAATCCCGGCGTCTCGCGTGTCTTCTTTCACGATTCCGCTGAACGCGACCGCGCCGCAACGCGCTTTGCAGCGCGCAATTCCCACCGTTGGCGTGCGCACGATCGATATGCCGGATGAAGACTGGGCCGCGCGATCGCAGGCCAGCTCTGCGCGCGATTCAGGTTGGCAAACTGGTCGTAGCGCCTCGCCGTGGGATCTTCCCGCGGACGTGAAACCGGTCCGCGCCGCAATCGATCGTGATCGAGCCTTCAATGGACTTCGGCACGGGGCATCACGCGACGACGCGGCTGCGCCTGGCGGCGCTGCAGCAGATCGATCTTCGCGGCCGCAGCGTCATCGACGTCGGCACAGGCTCGGGCGTGCTCGCGATCGCCGCCCGGCGGCTTGAGCCGCGGCCGTCCTCGCTATCGACGACGATCCGGATGCGATTGCTGCGGCGGAAGCGAACGTCGCGTTGAATCGGAGAATCGAGGATCGCCCTCGAGGTCACGGACCTGCGCTCGTCTCCGATCGGCCAATTCGACGTCGTGGTGGCAAATCTGACTGGCGGTCTTCTCGTCGCATCGGCTGCCACGACTCAGTCATTCGCGACACCTGACGGCGACGCTCGTCCTGAGCGGCTTCATGGATCACGAAGAGCGAGAGCTACTGGCGCGCGTTCGGGACGTGCGCCGTCGAAACCCGCGCGAAGGAAGATGAATGGATCTGCGTCGCGCTGAGGCGAGACTAGAACTCTTTCCACATCGTAAAGAACGCCGAGAGCGCGACGATGCACATCGCATCGGCGCGGAGCGTCCGGCCACCGACGGTGATCGAGGCGGCAGACGGACGCGCCGCGCTCGACTTCGTCCGGCGTCCATCCACCTTCGGGCCCGATCAGCACCGTGGCGCCGCGCTGCGGCGAGAGATCCAGCTCCGACGCGGGCGTCGTCTCGACAGCGGCGCCCGGCTCGACCAGCATGAGTCCCGGCAGCGGCAGCAGCATCTTCGCGAGCGCCTCGATCAGCTCGATCGAACGCCGATCGGCTCGAGAATGCGCGGCACCGTCGCGCGGCCGCACTGTTTCACCGAGGAGATGGCGACTGCGCTCCCAGCGCTCGCGCCGCCTGCTCGCGAGTCAGCGACGCACGCGTCACCTCCGTGCGTGCCGTCATGATCGGCTGGATCGCCGCGACGCCGAGCATCGTGGCATCGCGGACGACGTCATCCATCTTGTCGCCTTTGAGGACCGCCTGCGCGAGGGTGATCGCGACGCGCGGCTCGGGCGCAGGCTGCGCCGCCTCGCCGACACGCACGCGCACGCCGCCTTTGCCTGCCCGTCGACGACCGTCGCATCGAACTCGTGGCCGCGTCCGTTGAAGACGCGCAGCGTGTCGCCGGCCTTCAACCGCAGCACGCGCGTCGAGGTGCTCGGCCTCGTCCTCCGGCAGCGCGATGACATCGCCTGGCGCGTGCGCATCGGGCGCGTAGAAGCGTGCATTCACACCGGTATAATCCGTCCGTGTTCCTGAAGGGTCAAACGGTCGGGAAGTATCGAATCCTTTCTCCCTCGGCAGCGGCGGCTTCGGCAGCGTCTTCCTCGCCGAAGACACCTGGATTCACAAGAAGGTCGCCATCAAGGTTCCTCACAAGCAGAACCTCGATTTCACGCGAGATGCTGAAGGAGCCGCGCCTGCTTGCCTCTCTCAGTCATCCGAACATCGTCACCGTGCTCACGGCGGAAAAGCAGGACCACGTCTTCTTCATCGTGATGGAGTACGTCACGGGCGAGACGCTGGAGCAGATCATCCTGCGCGAAGGCGCGCTCGACGTCTCACGCGCGCTCGACTTCACCTGCCAGATCTGCAACGCGGTCGATCACGCGCATCACGTCGGCGTCCTGCATCGCGACCTCCGGCCGGGCAACATGCTCGTCTCGGATTCGGGGATGTTGAAGGTCACCGACTTCGGCACGTCGCGGTTCCTTGAAATCGCGGCGCACGGCACGACGGTCATCGGCAGCCCGCCGTACATGGCGCCCGAACAGTTCTACGGCAAAGCCGTCTTTGCGAGCGACGTCTACTCGATCGGCATCACGATGTACCAGATGCTCACGGGAGACCTGCCGCACGCCACGCCGGCGCCCGCGGACATCGAGCGCCTGATGCGCGGGGAGCTCGTCACGCCGCCGCGCGTGAAAAACAGCAAGATTCCCAAGGCCGTCAACGACATCGTCCTCAAGGCGCTGGCAGCAGATGTGACGCAACGCTACCAGCGCGCCTCCGATCTATTGACGGATCTGCTCGCCGGAACGAGCGTCCCGCGCCGTCGCTGCCTCTATCCCCGCGCAACGCGACGCGAACGTCGCCGAAATCCAGTCGCGCCTGCGCGCGCGTGAAACGCCACTGGCCAGCTTCTGCTGGCACTGCCGCAAGCCGCTCCAGGCGCGGACGTCGAAATGCCCGTTTTGCGGGGAGCCCCAGTAGCAGTCACGAGCACGGACGACATGATCTTCGTGTCTGCCGTGGCTGCACCGTGACATTCGCCCTTCGGCGCCGCCCGTATAAGATCGTCCCAAGGAGCAAGAGCAATGGCTTTTCCGGGCACGGGCAAAATCTGGATGAACGGGTCGCTTGTGGAGTGGAAGGACGCGAAGATCCACATCGGCTCGCACATCGTCCACTACGGCAGCGGCGTCTTCGAAGGCGCGCGGTGCTACGACACGCTGAACGGGCCTGCCTGCTTCCGTCTCGACGCGCACATGCGGCGGCTGTTCGACTCTGCGCGCATCTACCGGATGGACATTCCGCACGACCAGCAGACGCTCACGGACGCCATCTTCGACCTGATCCAGGTGAACAGCTTCCGCGCCTGCTACATCCGCCCGATTGTCTACCGCGGCTACGATTCGCTTGGCGTCAACCCGCTGCCCTGCCCGGTGGACGTCGCGATCATGCTGTGGGAATGGGGCGCGCATTTCACGAAGGAAGCGATCGAGGAAGGGCTCGACGTCAAGATCTCCACGTGGGCGCGCAACGCGCCGAACACGACGCCCGGAATGGCGAAGAGCGTCGCCAACTACGCGAACGCTCAACTCATCAAGATGGAAGCGCTCGCCGAAGGGGTACGCCGAAGGTATTGCGCTCGACACCTACGGCAACTTGAGCGAGGGCAGCGGCCAGAACGTCTTCATCGTCCGTGAAGGGGTCATCCATACGCCGCCGGTCGGCAACTCGGTGCTGTCGGGTATCACGCGCGATTCCGTGATCACCATCGCCCGCGAGCTCGGCTTCGACGTGCGCGAGCAGACGCTGCCGCGCGAGACGCTCTACATCGCGGACGAAGTATTCTTCGTCGGCACCGCCGTTGAGGTGACGCCAATCCGATCGGTTGACCGGGTGAAGGTCGGCCGTGGCCGGCGAGGTCCCGTGACCGAGGCAGATCCAGCAGCGGTTCTTCCAGATCGTCAAGGGCGAGGCGCCTGACACGCATGGCTGGCTGCAACCCGTGAATACACCGGCCGCCGCTACATCCGGGACCGCGAAAGGTCGATAAAGTAAGGGCGTGCACGTCAACGACCTCCTGAAAATCGCTGTCGACAGCGGGGCGTCCGACCTTCATCTCAAGGCGGGCAGCTACCCGATGATGCGCATCCGCGGGGCGCTTGACCCCGGCCACCGAGAACAAGCGGCCTCGACCACGACGACATGGTCTCGATTGCCGCAGCCGTGCTGCCGACCGGCCATCGCGAGAAGTTCAAGGAGAACCGCGAGGTCGACCTGGCCTACAGCGTGGCGGGCCTCGGCCGGTTCCGCTGCAACACGTTCCAGCAGCGCGGCACCATCGGCATGATCTTCCGCGTCATCCCGATGAAGGTGGCGACGATCGACGAGCTGGCGCTGCCGCACGGTGCTCAAGAAGATTGCCGCCGAGGAACGCGGCCTCGTGCTGGTGACGGGCACCACCGGCTCCGGCAAGAGCACGACGCTCGCCGCGATGATCGACGAGATCAACACGACCCGCACGGCGCACATCATGACGGTCGAGGATCCGATCGAGTATCTCCACCGCGACAATCGATCGATCATCAACCAGCGCGAGATTGGCGTGGACACGATGTCGTTCTCGCAGGCGCTGCGCAGCGCGCTGCGCCAGGATCCCGACGTGATCCTCGTCGGCGAGATGCGCGACTTCGAGACGATTGAGACCGCGCTGCTCGCGGCGGAGACCGGCCACCTCGTTTTCTCGACGCTGCACACGCTCGACGCGACCGAGACGATCAACCGCATCATCGCCGTCTTCCCGCCGCACCAGCAGAAGCAGATTCGCATTCAGCTCGCCAGCGTGCTCAAGGCCGTCATCTCGCAGCGCCTGATCCCCAAGACCGACAACAAGGGACGCGCGCCCGCCGTCGAAGTGCTGATCAGCACCGCGTTCATCCGCGATTGCATCATGGACAAGGAGAAGAGCCACCTGATCCACGGCGCCATCGCGCAGGGCACGTCGCAGTACGGGATGCAGACCTTCGATCAATCGATCTTCTATCTGTTCCAGCAGAAGCTGATCTCGTACGAAGAGGCGCTGCGCTGGGCGTCGAACGTCGACGAGTTCAAGCTGAAGGTTCAGGGATCTCGACGACCGCAGAGATGTCGCGAGACCAGATGGCCACCACCGCGCAAAAAGGCGGCGGAGTGGCGGAGATCACCAGATTCGGGAGCTGACGATGAAACTGCCGGCGCCGTTTGCGGTCGCTCCTTGCCCTCGCTCCGTCGCACGCCGCATTCTGCAGCAGCTCGCACCGCCCAATGCCAGGGCGCGCTCGCGTTCGGCCACCTTCATTTCAGCACGCATGGACCCCGCGGCCTTCCGCACGTTCTGGTTGCCTCGGGGCTTCCGAGATTCGCGCGGACAAGTCGATCGCCGCGGACCACTGGGGCTTCGAGGTCCAGCACCTCGAGGCGTTCATGAAGAACCTCGAGGCGTCCGGCATCGCCATCGACCGTCCCTACCGCGTCCGTCGGCCCGGCGAAGCGCGCACGGCGCTCGGCTACGTGGTCGACCCCTGGGGCACCGCGATCGAGATGACGGAAGTACCTCGCACCTGATACGCACTGATGCCGGACGGCGCCGACCGGGCACGTCGCCGGCCTCACCCTCCTGGCACGCCGCGAGCTCGCTGAAGCGCAGGTCAGGACCCGGCTCGCCAAGCGGAAATCTGACGAGGATGACATCGACGCCGCCGTGGCACGGCTGCGCAGCGAACGCGCGATCGACGATCGCCGCACGCACTCGCCTGTGCGCGGACCGAGGTGCGCATCAGGCATCGCGGCCGCGCGCGTGGTGCGGCAGATCGAAGCGCTCGGCATTGCGCGCGATATTGCGAGGGACGCGGTCGCCGAAGTGTTCGCCGAGATCGATGAGACAGCGCTTCTCGAGCAGGCGCTCGACCGCCGCCTTCGTCATGGCATGTCGCTGAGCGACCCCGCCGTCCTCCGCCGCGTGCATCGTTATCTGCTCGGCCAGGGATTTGAACCGGGCCGCGTCATGACGCTGCTCGCGCCAGCGCGCAAAGAACAGCGAATCCCTGTAACCTGATACCCTGCACACCTGTACACCCTGACATCCGTAGAATGACCGCGAACGAGATCCGGCTTTCCTTCCTCAGCTACTTCGAACGCAACGGGCACCGCATCGTCGCCAGCTCGCCGCTCGTGCCGCACGACGATCCGACGCTGCTGTTCACCAACGCCGGGATGAACCAGTTCAAGGATGTCTTCCTCGGCAAAGAGAAGCGCGATTACACGCGTGCGACGACGGCGCAGAAGTGCATGCGGGTCAGCGGCAAGCACAACGACCTCGACAACGTCGGGCCGTCGTTCCGGCATCACACCTTCTTCGAGATGCTTGGGAACTTCTCCTTCGGCGATTACTTCAAGCGCGAGGCGATTCCGTTCGCGTGGAAGCTGCTGACCGAAGAGTGGAAGCTTCAGCCCGATCGCCTCTGGGCGACGATTTTCAACGGCGATGCGGCCGTTCCGCGAGACGACGAAGCGTGCGACATCTGGCGGAAGTTCCTCCCGGTTGAGCGGATTGGCGAGCTCGGCGCGGCGGATAACTTCTGGCAGATGGGCGATACCGGTCCGTGCGGCCGCTGCTCGGAGATTTACTACTTCCGCGGCTCGGAAGTCGGCTGCAATGAAGAGGCGGCCGGCGGCGTCTGCCGCGGCTCGAGTGCAGCTGCGACCGCTTCGTCGAAGATCTGGAACAACGTCTTCATGGAGTTCGATCGCCAGGCCAACGGCACGCTCAACCCGCTGCCGGCGCCCTCGATCGACACCGGCATGGGCCTCGAGCGCGTGACGGCGGTCATCCAGGGACACCTCTCCAACTACGACACCGACCTGTTCACTCCGCTGCTGCGCGCGATTGGCGAGCGCGCGGGCACCACGCATCGCGGGACGATGGAACCGCCGGACGTGTCGATGCGCGTGGTGGCCGATCACATGCGCGCGATGACGTTCCTCATCGCCGATGGTGTCGTGCCGTCGAACGAGATGCGCGGGCACGTGCTCCGGAAGATCATGCGCCGCGCGATGCGTCACGGACAGCGGCTCGGCGTCCTCGAACCCTTCCTGCACACCCTTGTCGATGTCATCGTCCGCGAGTTCGGCGACGCGTATCCGGAGCTGAAAGCAGGTCGTTCGGCAATCGTGCAGGTCGTTCGCAGCGAAGAAGAACGGTTCGACGCCGTGCTGACCGACGGCCTGCCGAAGCTCGAAGATGTCCTCGACAAGGCAGCCGCGGGCAACAAGGTCGTCAGCGGCGATGTGGCGTTCCGTCTGTGACGACACGTGCGGGCTGCCGCGCGATTTCATCGAGGACATGATCGAGGATCGGAAGCTGTCGCTCGATCGCGAAGGGATTCGAGCGGGCCATGGAAGGCCAGCGTGAGAAAGCGCGAGCGGGCAGCAAGTTCAAAGGGGGACGCGCGAGGACCAGGCATTTGCTGGCTTTGCCGGCGTACCGGCGACGACCTTCGCCGGATACGACAACGACATCGGTGAAAACCCGCGTTCTGGCGCTGGCGAAGCTGCGCGGTGACGCGGCGCCCGTTGAGGTCGAAAAGCTGTCGTCGGGCGATGCGGGTTGGATCGTGCTCGAGGAGACGCCCTTCTACCTCCAGAGCGGCGGCCAGGTCTCGGACGTCGGCACGCTTCGCAACGACTTCGGCTTCAGCGCCAGCGTGAGCGACCTGAGAGTGTCGGCAGCGGCATCCGCGCGCACAAGGTGCGCGTCCACACCGGTGACATCGCGGTGGGCGCGCCGGTGATCGCGGAAATCGACGAGGCCCGCCGCGATGCGACGCGCCGCAACCACACGGCCACGCACCTGCTCCATGCGGCGCTTCGCCAGGTGCTCGGGCCGCACGTGAAGCAGGCGGGATCGCTCGTGGCGCCCGATCGACTGCGCTTCGACTTCGTCCATTTCAACGCGCTGACCCGCGAACAACTGCTCAACATCGAGCAGATCGTCAACAAGCACGTCTTGAAGAACACTCCGGTTGAGACCGTTGTGAAGCCAACGGCAGGACGCGATCGCGGCCGGCGCGATGGCGCTCTTCGGCGAGAAGTACGGCGACCAGGTGCGCGTCGTCTCCATTCCCGGTTTCAGCGTGGAGCTCTGTGGGGAACGCACGTGCGCGCAACCGGCGACATCGGGCTCTTCGCGATTGTTTCCGAAAGCGGCGTCGCGGCGGGCACACGCCGGATTGAAGCGATCACCGGCCTCGAGTCGCTGAAGGCATTCCAGTCGGAGCGCGAGGTCGTCTCGTCACTCGCCCAGTCGCTCAACGCGCGCCCGGATGATATCCCGGCGAAAATCACGGCGTTGCAGGAAGAAGCGAAGCGCCTCGCGCGCGAGCTGCAGCAGGCCAAGATGAAGGCTGCGATGGGCGGCTCCGGGCAGCAGGATGACGCGATCGATGTCGCCGGCATCAAGCTCGTCGCGCGCGAGGTGACCGGCGTCGACAAGGACGGCTTGCGTGCGCTGGTCGATCAGCATCGCGCGCGCATCAAGAGCGGCGTCGTCGTGCTCGCCGCGCCGTCCGACGGGAAGGTCACGATTGTGGTCGGCGTCACACCCGATCTCACCAAGAAACTTCCCGCGGGACAGATCGTGAAGCAGATCGCCCCTATCGTCGGCGGCGCGGGCGGCGGACGCGCCGACTTTGCCGAAGCGGGCGGCAAAGGATCTCGCGAAGATTGGCGAGATGCTCGCCGCAGCACGGTCGGTCGTCGAGAAGCTCCTCGGCGGCTGAGCGCGTAGGCGGGGCGTGAAGTCCCGGCCTACACCCATCTTTCGGTCAGACCGATAACCAGGCTGCCGTCTCCCGCGGCAGCTTTACCATGAAACACGCGCTGCTTCTCGTCTTCGTTACGGCTCTGCTGACGCCGCTTCCGGCGCGCGCCCAGATCTCATGCGTGGCGGGACGTCAATGGAACGCTCGTGCTGTCGGATCGAAAGCTGAACGACGGCGCACTGACCTACGTGGTGCCGGAAGCGCCTGGCATCCGCGCGACCGAAAACCGCCACGCCCGAATACAGCCGGCTCTATGACGCGATCGTGCAGGAGCATGCCTCGCGGCATTCGCTTCGGCCCGAACTGGTTCGTGCGGTCATCCAGGTGGAGTCAGGATTCAACCCGCGCGCGGTCTCGCCAAAAGGCGCGATGGGGTTGATGCAGCTGATGCCGGCAACGGCAAAGCAGCTGGGCGTGCGCAACGCGTTCGACCCGGCGGAAAACATCCGCGGCGGCTGCGCCTACCTGCGGCAGCTGCTCGACCGCTACAGTGGCAACGAGGAGCTGGCGCTCGCCGCCTACAACGCCGGCGCGGACGCCGTCGATCGCCACGGCAAGAAGGTGCCGCCGTTCCAGGAAACGCGCGACTACGTGAAGAAGGTTGGCCGCATCACCGACGTCCAGGACGCCTCGCTCAAGCAGCGGATCATTTACAAGACATTCGAGATCGTCGACGGCCGTGCCGTCCCGCACTACTCCTCGCGAAAGCCGCTCACCGGCACCTTCGAAATCGTCGCACAGTAGTCCCATGAGACGCGTCTGCCCGCCGAAGCGCGACCCATCGCGAAGGTGGGCGTTGCTGACGGTGGCACTCGTCGCTATCGTTGCGACCGTTCCTGCGTATGCGCAGCTTGCGCGCCGCAGCGCGAGCGCGAAGGCGGCCCTTCAGCGCTGAACGAAATGGTCAGGACGGAGCAGCAGTTTGCAGCCCGTGCGCTTGTCGTCGGCTGGAAGCAGGCATTCCTCGAATACTTCGCGGACGGTGCCGTCGGATTCGACGGCGAGCAGGTCGTTCCCGCCAAGGAGATGTTTCGCAAGCAGCCCGATCCGCCGAAGGATGCGGCGGCTGATATGGGAGCCGCGTTACGGCGACATCGCCTCGAGCGGAGACCTCGGGTACCTAACGGGCCCTGTGCGCCGGATCGTCCCGGGGCAGAACAACGGGCAGCCGTTCCACTCGCTCTACGCCTCGATCTGGAAGCGTCAGCCCGACGGTTCGTTCAAGGTCGTCATGGACATGGGTGTCCCGACGCCCGGCCCAGTGGCATTCGCCGATGGATTCATGCCAGCCAGGCGAACCGACGTCTACACCAGCAACGTGACAGCTGAAGCGGCCATCAGAGTCGCTCAAAGATACTGACGCCGCGCTCACCAACGCCGCGCGCTCCGGGCAGGCCGACGCGTATCGAGGCCACCTGGCCGAGGGTGCGCGATTTCATCGGCCTGATGCGATGCCGATCGTCGGCCAGGACGGCGATTCTGGCGTGGCTGGCCGGGCAGCCGGGCTACGCATCGGGCGAATCGAAGTTCGCCGAAACCTCGATGGCCGGCGACCTCGGCTACACCTACGGCGCCTACGCGCTCAGAGGCGGCCAGCCCGTCCGCGGCTTCTACGTGCGCGTCTGGACGCGCGGGACGGGATGGGGTCTGGCGGGTCGCTCTCGACGTCCTGCAACCCCAGTAGTAGCGGGTTGCCGAGCGAGTGCACGTTCAGCGACCCCCGAACCGGTATAATTACTTTTTCCAACAGCGAGGATCAGTGGCCAAACGTACGAAGTCCGCCCTCAAGGCGAATCGGCAGAACGTCAAGCGCCGGGAACACAACCGGCAGATGCGCTCGAAGCTCCGTGGCGCGCTCAGGGCAATCCGCGCGTCGCTCGACGCGAAGGACGTGTCCGGCGCAAAGGCGGCGCTCAGTCAGACGGTTTCCATCGTGGACAAGATGGCGACCAAGGGCATCATCCACCGCAATACCGCGGGGCGGTATAGTCTCGCTCTCGCGTCGCGGATGACCAAGGCCACCGCCTAGTGGCCGGTCTCCTGCAGCGGCTTCTCACGCGCTCAGGAATCCTCCCAGTCCTGCGGAGCCAGTGGCGCGCCGACCAGGCGTCGGCGGCCGACAAGCTCGAGACCCGGCTCGACAAGCGACTGGCATCGCTGAAGGAGCAACTCGATCGCGTCGCGGTCCTGGCGGACAAGGTGCAAAGCCTCGAGGCGCTCGCCGGCTCGGCCGAGCGCATCACCAACGTCGATCGCGAGGTCCGGATGCTCCGCGCGACGCTGGCGCATCGACATCGCGGACCGGCAGAGAGGGCCGCACCGGCCAGGCGTGTTCGACGCCGATCGCGTCGGCGCCCATGTGGACCGCGCCATCGCCTCGGCACGGATCGAATCCGATCCTTCGGTGCACATCGTCGTCAACGACCTGACGCCGGCGGACACGTACCAGGCGATTCTCGACGGCATTCCGCCGCCGATCTTCTTTCGCAGCGCGACGACACGAAGCAGAACCTGAAGCTGTCGATGCTCGACGATCGCGCCTGCATGGACGCATCGAGACGCTCGGCTTCGTCGAGAACACGCTGATCCCGCGCATGATGGTGCCGGCGCTGCTCCGCAAGTTCGAGCCGCATATCCGCGACTTCTACCTGCGCGAATATGGCCCCGAGCGCGGCCGCGCGCTGGCCGCGATTCCACACGAGGCGACCGGCGGACGGCTGATGCTGCGCACGCCCGGCTATCACCTGGATCCGCACCTCGATCCGAAGCGCGTCGTCTTCACCTGCCTGCTGTATTTCGCGCGTCCGGCGACAGCGAAGCGTTCGGCACCGGCTTTCTACCGGATGAACGGCACGCCGAAGATTGATCGCACCAGCACGTTCTACCCGGGATCGCAGGGCATCGCGTGCGACCTCGTCAAAGATGGTGCCGTTCAAGCCGAACTCCGCGGTCGCGTTCCTCAACTGGGGCGGCGGCGCACGGCGCCGAGCATCCCGAGCACGCGCCGGGCGAGACGGAACGGTACTCCTACCAGTTTTACGTAAGCCCCGATCCGGCCGCACTTTCGGCGCTTGTAGGCGAGACTGAGTCGGCGATCGCCGAATAACACCACTTCACGCCGATTTGGTGTAGGCTCCCTCAATACTTTTTTGCAATAACGATTGGAGGGCGACGTGCGTGTACGTGCAAACTGGTCGATCGTGCTCATGACGGCGGCGGTCCTGGGACTCGTCTTCGCGGCCGGCGTCAGCCAGCAGCCGCTTGCCGCCCAAAGCAGCGATCAAAAGGTCGAAGAAGTCTTCAAGAACATCAAGGCGCTCAACGGCCAGCGGGCGGACATGCTGAATCCGACGATGGTCTTTTCGAAAGCCTCGCTCGGCGTCGGCTGCCCGATGCCATGACAATGACGGCAACAAGCGCGAGCTCGATAGCAAGCCGCAGAAGTTGATCGCGCGGCAGATGATCGAGATGGTGAACACGGCTAACAAGACGACGTTCCGGGGCGCACCGAAGGTCACCTGTTTCACCTGTCACCAGGGCCAGAAACATTCCGATCGGGGTGCCGAACGTCACCAATTCACCGCTGCCGCCCGCGCTGGGCAGAGGACTACGTCGCGAGCCTGCCTCCGCCGACGCCCGTCCCTACGGCGGTCACCGTCGGCGCAGGTGCTGGACAAGTGACATCGCCGCGCTTGGCGGCGCGAACGCGGTTCAGCAGGTCGCCAGTCTTGATGCCGTCGGCACCGTGACGCAGCGCCGGCCCGGACGCGACTTCCCGTCGCAGCAGATCGAGATTTTCTCGAAGGCGCCCGGCATGGGGCTGCTGGTGACGCACGCGGGGCAGAACGACAACCTGCTCGCGTATGGTGCGACCGCCGGATGGGCACGCGCCGGCAACACCGCGCCGCGGGATCTCCGCAAAGGCCGAAGCCAGATGGCACGATGCTCGAAGACCCGTACAACCTTCCAGCCCACCTGAAGCAGATGCTGCTCGAGCCAAAGATGGAGCGTCCCGAAGTGCTTCGCGGCGGCCGCGAGGTGTGCGTGATCAGCGGGAAGACGCGCAACCTGCCGAAGGTGGAGGCGTAAGCTTCGAGAAGGAAACGGGCATGCTGGCACGGCTCGTCTACTTCAACGACACGCTCTTCGGCGCATATCCAACGCAGATTGAATACCGCGACTACCGCGACGTGGGCGGGCGGAAAGTGCCGTACGAATGGGTGATCTCGCAGACGCGCAATCGCGAGTTCACCTATGCGATGCAGACGGTGAAAGCGGCGCCTACCGAGGACGCGAAATTCGCGAAGCCGTCCGCGAGCTCGCGGTAGCGCACAATTCGACGACGAGGCGTTCAAGGAGAATCTTCGGGTCGCCCCCGAGGACTTGATCGCCTCGTCGGTACGAAACACCGCCGCGATCGCGTGCTTCAACCGCGCGGGCGGCATCTTTCCGCGACCCATCGCAATTGCCCCATCAGGAAGAACGGCACGGCGCCCCCTTCCAGGGCGAGCGCCAGCTCGCGCAGCGCATCGGCGGCGTCGTTGCGCTCGATCGCGTTCGCAATCCCGGAAATTGGTCGCCTCAGCGGTCGGCGCCACCACCTGCTTCACGTCGTCTGCAGTGATCTTCGGCTGTCCCATCGCATAGAGCGCCACCCGCTCGAGGCCGCTGCGGAGCCGCACGAGGTCGATTCCGGCGCGCTCGACGAGCACGCGGACCGCGGCTCCGTCAATCGGCACCTTGTCGCGCTCGGCGCGCGCCTTCACCCATCGTTCCGCATCCGCCGAGTCGTTGATGCTTCCGCAGTCCACGACCTGCGCCTCTTTCAACAGCAGCTTGACGAGCCGGCGGCGCTGGTCGAGCGGACCGCACACGAGCACGACGGTCGCGTGCTGGGGCGGCTTCTTGACGAACGCCTCCAGGCGCTCCTGCTCCGCGTCGGCGGCCTTCCCTTCGCGCTTTGGAATCAGCAGCCGCTCGGCGTCAAACACGATGACAATCCGCCGCGGCGCCATCATCGGGAGCGTGGCGGCGGCATCGAACAGGTCGTCAGCCTTGATTTCGCCGCCGAACAGGCGGTCCATGCTGAAGGCGCGCAGTCCTTCGTCGACCATTTCCGCGAACTCGGATGCGACGGCAGACTTCTCGATGTCATCCTCGCCAATGAGGAGATACAGCGGACCTGTCTCCCCTGCCGCGATCTGTTTGCGGAGAGCTATGCGAGTGAGAGAGGGCATCAATTCAAAACGCCTCGACAATCGCGGTCACGACGGTGCGCGCGGCGTCGGTAGCCATGCGGTCGAAGGAGCTGCGCTGCTGGTCGACAAAGCTGTCCGGCTGGATGGTGCTTCCGGTGCTCGACGTCAGGTCGTACTCACCCGTGAACGAGAGGGCGTCATTGGCCCAGAGCGATTTGTTGCTGCGCGAGTCGACGAAGTCCAGTTTCATCGTCAGGACGAACTGATAGCGCGACGCGAGCTGGGTCGTCGTCAGGCCAATTGGCGAGAGCGCGATCGACACAATCTCCGCGTTCAGCACCGCATCCGCGCCGGCCGCGTCGGGCTGCACACGGTAGCTGCCTCGGCCGATGAACTCGTTGCGGATCTTCTCTGTCAGGATCTGCTCGACGTCGAAGTACGTCGTGCGGTTCATGAGCTGCGGGATGCCGACGACGCGGATGTCCGTTGGCAGAAACGACCCGCGACCAGCCAAGGCATACGCCGCAACCGCTGCTCGCACACGACAGCCACAGGATCAGGCCGCAGCTTGACCCAGCCGAATGCGGCAGCTACTGAACTTTCTTCACGACACGACCAAGCGACACGAGACGCGCCCTTTGGCGATGACGACCTTCTTCACTTGCTTGCCCATCAAATGCGCGATGACGGCAGGATCGGCGAGCGCCATCTTCTCGAGCTCCTGCTCCGACGCCTCCGCCGGCACGGTCAAGCGGCTGCGGACCTTGCCGTTCACCTGCACCGGCACGACGATTTCATCGCGCCTTCGCGACGTCCGCGTTGAACTCCGGCCAGGTCGCCGCCAGCCAGTCCGTCGCGATGGCCGAGCATCTCCCACAACTCCTCGCACATGTGGGGCGCAAATGGCGACAGCATACGAACGCAGCGCTTCGATCGGCTTCGCGAACGACGGCGACCGATTGCGGCCGCGCGCGATCCCAGTCGCCGAAGGCGTAGAGGTCGTTGACCAGCTCCATCATCGCGGAGACCGCCGGTGTTCAGCTGCTGCCGCTGCTCGATGTCGGCAGTCACGCGACGGATCGTGTCATGCGTCTTGCGGCGGATGCGCTTTCTCCGCGGCGGTCAGCGCTGCCGGGATCCGGTGATTCCGGATGCCGGGATTCGCCGACGATCGCGGGCCGCCACTGATCGACCAGACGCCACACGCGCGCGAGGAAGCGGAAGATCCCTCGAGGCCGGTATCGGTCCACTCGACCTGGTTCTCGGCGGCGCGACGAACATCACGTACAGCCGCAGTGCGTCCGCACCGAATTTCTCGCAGCATCGTGTCGGGGTCGACGACGTTCCCTTCGACTTCGACATCACGGCGCCGTCCTTCAGCACCATGCCCTGCGTGAGGAGCTGGGTGAACGGCTCGCTGTGATCGACCATGCCGATGATCGCGGAACACGCGCGCGAAGAAGCGCGAGTAGATCAGGTGCAGGATCGCGTGCTCGACGCCGCCGCTGTAGAAATCCACCGGCAGCCAGTAGCTTCACCGTTGCCGGATCGAACGGCAGCTCGTCGTTCCGCGGATCGGCGAAGCGGTAGAGCTTACCAGGACGAGTCAACGAACGTGTCCATCGTGTCGGTCTCGCGGCGCGCCGGACCGCCGCATGTCGGGCACGTGACGTTGACGAACTCCGGCACCTGCGCGAGCGGCGAGTCGCCGCGGCCCGTGAACTGCGTGACCATCGGCAGCTCGCACGGGCAGCTGGTCGTCGGGCACCGGGACGATGCCGTCCTTCTCGCAGTAGATCATCGGGATCGGCGTGCCCCAGTAGCGCTGGCGCGAGATGCCCCAGTCCTTCAGCCGGTACTGGACCGTCCCCTCGCCGATGCCGCGCTCCTTCGCGAACGCGATCATTCGCCGCTGCGCTTCCTCCGACGGCAGGTTCGAGAACTCGCCCGAGTCGGCGGTGCGGCCGTAGGCATCGGCCGCCTCGGCATCAGTGTCGGCGTCCGGCGCGGATGACCGTCTTCCGGGACGATGACGATCTTGACCGGCAGATTGAACTTGCGGGCGAACTCGAAGTCGCGCTGGTCGTGCGCGGGCACGGCCATCACCGCGCCGGTGCCGTAGTCGCCGAGGACGAAGTTCGCGACCCAGATGGGCACCGGCTGCTTCGTGAACGGGTTGATCGCGCGGAAGCCGGTATCGAACCCCTGCTTCTCGATCTCGCCGCTGATGCGCGCGGCGCGGTCCTGCAGTGCGGAACGCCTGCGCCTGCTTGCGGAACGCCGCTGGATCGCGTGATCTTATCGGCGAGCGTCGCGACGAGCGGATGCTCGGGCCCGAGCAGCACGAACGTCGCGCCGTAAGATCGTGTCGATGCGCGTCGTGAACACCTCGATGCGTGCGCCTCGCCTGCTCGGCGAGCCAGCCTCCTCGAGCGGAAACTTCACGCGCGCGCCTTCCGACCGCCCGATCCAGTTCTGCTGCATCGTCAGAACCTTCTCGGGCCACTTCGTCAGCTCGACGGTCGCGTCGAGCAGTTCGTCGGCGTAGGCGGTGATGCGGAAGAACCACTGCTCGAGATCGCGCGTCTCGACCGGCGTGCCGCAGCGCCAGCAGCCGCCGTCGACGACCTGCTCGTTGGCGAGGACGGTCTGATCCTTCGGGCACCAGTTCACCGACGAGCGCCGCCGTACGCCAGGCCGCGCTCGAACATCCGGATGAACAGCCACTGGTTCCACTTGTAGTACTCGGCGATCGCAGGTGGCGAGCTCGCGCTCCCAGGCGTAGCTGATGCCGAGGCGCTGCAGCTGCCCTTCATGTGCGCGATGTTCGCGCGCGTCGATACCTCGGGGTGGATGCCGCTCTTGATCGCCGCGTTCTCGGCGGGCAGGCCGAACGCGTCCCAGCCGAACGGGTGCAGCACGTTGTAGCCGCGCATCCGCTTGGTGCGCGCCATGACGTCGCCGATGATGTAGTTGCGGACGTGCCCGACGTGCGCGTGCCCCGAGGGATACGCGAACATCTCGAGGCAGTAGTAACTTCGGCTTGGACGGATCTTCAGTCGACTTCGAAGGCGCGCGACGACGCCCAGCGCTGCCTGCCATTTCCTGTCGAGTTCCTGAGGATGGTAGTCAGCCAATCATTTCGATTATAGCTGCCAGAATTGGCGAAGTCCTGGCACTACCGCGTCAATCGTCGCTCGACCTGCTCGGTGCGGCGTGATCGTGCGGCGCGGACCCTTCGGGTCCGCGATCGTCACGGTGAGCGATGTTTCTCCGTTCAGCACCGGGATGACCGCGCGCAGGCAACCCGCGAACCCGGCAGGTCGTAACCGCCTTCAGTGATCGCGCACCACGCGGCCGCCGCAGCACTCATCGGCGATCGCCGCGAGCGCCGCTGTCAGCCGCGCGAACTGATCTGCGCTCAGGCGCATTCCGCCAAGCGGATCGTCTGCGAGCGCATCGAAGCCAGCTGAGATCAGAATCAGCTCGGGCCGAAACTGCCGCAGCACTGGAAAAGCGACCGTCTCGAAGGCGACGTCGTAGTCAGCGTCGGTGGCTCCCGGCATCAAGCGGCAGGTTAACCGTGAACCCGGCGCCCTTGCCTGCTCCGGTTTCTGTCGCCGCGCCTGTGCCAGGGTAATGCGGATATTGATGCGAGGAGATGAACAAGACCGACGGGTCGTCGTAAAACGTCCACTGCGTCCCGTTGCCGTGATGCACGTCGTAGTCGACGATGGCGACGCGCAGAGACCGCGCGCGCGTGCGTGGGCCGCGGCGATCGCGATGTTGTTGAACAGGCAGAAGCCCATCGCGCGATTCCGCTCGGCGTGATGGCCGGGCGGACGCACCATCGCCAGGGCGCGCCGGCCGGGCGCTTCCAGCACGTGATCGACAGATGCGATCGCAGCGCCTGCAGCGAGCAGCGCGACCTCGTACGAATCCGGCGATGTGAACGTATCCGCATCGAGCGCCGTCGCCCTGCCGGCCGTTTCCGAGACGAGCGAGATGTACTCGCGGTCGTGCACGCGCGCAAGCTCCGCCTCGGTTGCGGCGCGCGGCTCGCGCACGTCGCCGCCACGCTGGCGGAATTCCGACGCCACGACCTGCATGACCTCGGCGCGCTCGAGACGCTCGGGATGACCGGGCGGATTGAGATGATCGGCAAAGCGATCGGATGTGAAGATGGTGAGAATCATCGATGTGGCGTGCCTAACAAGGCCCGCTCTCCCCTAACATTTGCCGGGCGCGGCTCTTCGAGCATCTCGAGTCGCCCTTCGAGCTCGCTGGCGTGCCGACTCGAGCTGTTCGTCCGTCGCGTCAGCCGCCACGTCGAGCGGCTCGCCAATGACGAGCGCCACCGTGCTGAACGGCTTGGGAACCTGCGTCCGGTCCCAGCTATTGGTCGTCCAGTGAGACGACGCCTCGAGGTGGAACGGCAGCACGGGATTCCCGGTCGCGCGGGCGAGCCAGACAGCGCCGGGCTGAGCGACGCGGGCCGGCCCGCGAGGCCCGTCCAGCGTGAAGCCGGCGGGCTTGCCCTGCTCCATGTCGCGCACGAGCTGCAGCATCGCCCTCAGGCCGCCCCGTGATGACGAGCCACGCGCGGTGCCGAAGCCAAACCGCTCGATGATGCGCGCAATCCATTCGCCGTCGAAGTTCTCGCTCGTGATGACGACGATGCCGCGGCGGCGGAAGTAGAAGGTGGCGGGAAGAATCCGGCCGTGCCAGAACGCCATGATCGGCTGGCGCCCCGACGCGACGATCGCGTCAAGATGGTGCATCCCCTCGACGCGCCAGCGCAGCGTGTGGCCGAGCGCGCTGATCAGCGGATAGCCAATGCCGGCGATGGCCGCAACCTCCGCGCGCCTGCGCCAGGACGCGCGCCAGTCGACGCTCACCGAAAATCCCAAATCCCAAATCCCAAACCCAAACCCCAAGCCCGCAAAACTTTGATTTGGGACTTGGGATTTGGATTTGGATTTGCTACATGCCATTGTATTGAGGCCCGCCTCCACCTTCCGGCGGCACCCAGGTGATCACCTGGTAGGGATCCATGATGTCGCACGTCTTGCAGTGGACGCAGTTCGACGCGTTGATCTGCAGGCGCGGCGTGCCGTCGGCGTCGTGCGTGATTTCGTAGACGTTCGCCGGGACAGAACCGGATGCACGGGTGCCCGTACTCGGGCCCGCAGATGGAGCTGCAGACCTCGGTATGCACGAGCAGGTGCGCGGGCTGATCCTCGTCATGTGACGTGCCGGAGAAGTGCACGTTGGTGACCTTGTCGAACGTCAGCTTGCGATCGATCGCGGTCGCGTTGCTCGGTTCGTCCACCGCCATCTGGCGTGAACCGTAGCATGCCAGGCAAGTCGTCTTCATCCGCTCGTGGCCCGGATGCCCGTGCAGATCTTCCGGCATCCATCCGTGCGTGGCGACAGACAGTCCTGCGAACGCCAGGCCGGGCAACAGGCCGTAGCCGAAGGCCTGGTGGACGTTGCGAACCGGGATAGAGCTCGTCCTTCACCGGGCTGCGATCGATGCGGTCTTTATGCGCCTTCAGCGCCGCCAGCGATGTATCCGCTCCGCGCACCGCATCAAATGCCGTCTCCGCGGCCAGCATGCCGGTCCGCATCGCGAGATGAATGCCCTTTGAGGCGCATCGAGTTGAGAAACCCGCCGGCATCGCCCGCGATCAGGCGCGCCATCCATGTAGACGCGCGGAACCGTGTTCCATCCACCTTCTGGCAGCGCCTTCGCGCCATAGCGAATCATCTGTCCGCCGTCGAGCAGCGCCGACACGAACGGATGCTGCTTGAAGCGGTTGAACGCCATGTGCGGATCGAACAGCGGATCCTTGTAGTCGAGGCCGACGACGAAGCCGAGCGAGAGCTGCCGTCCGGGCATCGCGTAGATGAACGCGCCGCCGAACTCCTCGTGCTTCAGCGGATAGCCGAGCGTGTGGATCACCGTGCCGGGCTTCAGCCGATCGTGCGGGATTTCCCACAGCTCCTTGAGACCGATCGCGAACTGCTGCGGCTGCCGCGCCTTCGCCGAGCTGCAGCCGGCGCATCAGCTCTTTCGTGAGGTTGCCGCGCACGCCGTCGCAGAAGATCGTGACCTTCGCAAGGATGTCGACGCCAGGCTCGAACGTCGGCTTCTGCTCGCCGTGCTTGCCGATGCCGCGATCGCCGGTGCGGACGCCGAGCGACGCGCGCGCCGTCCATCAGGATGTCCTGGCCTGCGAAGCCCGTGAAGAAATCGATTCCCGCGGCTTCGACCTGGCCGGTGAGCCATCTGACGAACTGGTTGAGCGAAATGATGTAGTTGCCGTGGTTCTTCAGCGGCGGCGGAATGATCGGAAACGCCAGCTTCGACGATTGCGTCAGGAAATAGACGTCTTCGTCGTGCACGTCCGCGGCGAGTGGCGCGCCTTTCTCCTTGAAATCCGGAATCAGGTCGCGGAGCGTCGACGGGTCGAGCACCGCTCCCGAGAGCATGTGCGCGCCAGCCTCGCGTGCCTTTTCGAGAACCGCGATCGATCAGCGGCTCGCCACCTTTCTCCTGCTGGAGCTGGCGCAAGCCGAAGCGCGGCCGGAGAGTCCGGCAGGACCTCCGCCGACGATGCAGAGATATCGACCTCGAGGGTTTCTCTCATGTCGACGCAGACGGACGGGAGGCCGTTAGTCCACGTTAGCGGGACCACCCTGTCTTCTGAGGGCCATCAGCTCCCGGCGCTCGTCTCCATTCGGGTCGTTGACGACCTTCCATTCGTTATCGATCACCATCGTCGCTCGCTGCGTCGTGTCGAATGCGGGCCAGTCGGGAACAAGTCCTTTCGACGTTCGGATTGCCCGTGCGCGCGAAGTCCGGTCCAGGCCGCGCTCATCCGGTCCTGCAGCGCGTAGCGATCCTGGCGGCCGCCGGTCATCGCGGTCGCCAGGTCGACGTTCTCGAACACGAATGGAATGTCGAGCGTGTGATACGCCTTCAGCTTGCCGTCATGCACGGGCGAGTGCCACGTGAAGTAATATATATACTGGGCGCCTGCTTCGCCTCGGCCTTACGCTCGGCGACGCTCATCACACCTTCGCGCATCGGTGTTGTCGGACGCGAGGATCAGATGACAGATCGATGTTGCTGATGCCGGGCCGCGCCTTGCGATATGCGGCAATGAGCCGAGTCGATGTCCGCATCCGACACGCCTCGGACTGCCTGCTTCAACTGCGTCTTGAGCGCCGCGTCGTCCGATGTCGTCGAGACGGCACGCCGCGTCCCACGCGACTTCCGGTCTCCATCGAGCCGCACAGCAGCGGAACGCTCGCGGACAACGGCGACGACGACCGGGTCGAACGGACCCGCGGGAAGATTCCTGCCGTCGACGACCGGCGAGAAATTCAAGCCGCGCAGCGCGCCGAGCAGCTGGTCAGTGGAGCAGTGCGGCAACTGGTCGACCTGATCTGGCTTCAGGTCTTCAGACGTTCGAAGAGCGTTTGAGCCGTCACGCGTGCGCGCCGGCGCGCGGTGTGCCGGTGACGTTCGAACCGCTTTGCGCGATGGCTTTGTGGAAGAGACCCCCGGCGGCGGGCATCCCCATCAGCGTGCAGACCTTCCCGCCTCCACCTGACTGGCCAAAGACGCGTGCACGTTCCGGGATCGCCACCGAAGCCGGCGATGTTATCGCGCACCCACTGCAGCGCCTGGACGATGTCGAGCATGCCGGCGTTACCCGAGTCCGCGTATTTCTCGCCGCCGATCTCTCCGGAGATACAGGTAGCCGAAGACATTGAGCCGATGATTGAGCGTGACGACCACGACGTCGCGCCGCCGCGCGAGATTCAGCGCCGTTGTAGATGATGAAGCTGCCCGAGGCCTGCGAATAGCCGCCGCCGCTGCAGCCAGACCATGACCGGCCGGCGGCCGCTGCCAGCTGCCGGCGTCCAGACGATTCAGCGCAGGCAATCCTCGCTCGGCCGCCTCGCGTCGATCCTCGGCGGCGACCTCCGAGATGAGTCCGGACGGACCCTGCGGTGAACGCGGGCCGCTGCTCGACCACACTCGCGCACGCTGGTCCATGGCTGCGGCTTGCGTGGTGCCGCATGAACCGCGCCTCGCCGGCCGTTGACGCGCCGTGCGGAACTCCGTAGGAAGGAATTGATCCTGTCGACAACACACGCCGCGGATCGGCTCCGATGTTGTTTTGGCAATACTCACTCTGGGCGACGCCGCGCGAACATCTTTGTCCTGCAGGCAATACGTAAC